>Ga0302270_10000098_pt1 | contig 90301 bp, 75 predicted proteins | sample III_Bog_E2_3_FD_198773 | JGI IMG/M metagenome (GOLD analysis project Ga0302270, IMG submission 198773) | Peat permafrost microbial communities from Stordalen Mire near Abisko, Sweden - III_Bog_E2_3 | ecosystem: Environmental > Terrestrial > Soil > Wetlands > Peat | place: Sweden: Abisko... | reverse complement strand
GCGGCGCAACGTCTGCACCGAGACTCCAAGGGCGTCCGCCGCCTCACCTATCGTCACTAATCTGCTCATTTCGGTAATGTATGAGCATGTTTGCGCAATGTCAATGCACTCTGTTAAAAACCCTTGAGAAATCAAGGCCGGATGGCATGGGACCACGTCTTGAAGCCAGTCGTCAACGCTTCGGCCCGGTCGTGGGCGGCTTGGCTCCAGGCGACCCCCGCCGGGGTTCCGCGTGCCGCCAGCAACGGCCCGCTGATCTCCAGCAACGCTTCGGGATCGTTCCAGACCAGCCCCGACCGTCCGGGTTCGATCAGCGTCATGGCCGCTCCACCGGCTCCCACCAGCGGCACCGCTCCCGCCGACATGGCTTCCAACACCGGCAGAGTTTGTGATGGCTTGGTCGGCCAAACCAAGGCGGCCTCGCGATACAGGGCCGATAGCCGCCGATGGCTGGCGTTGGGATACAGTCGAACCGGCAATCCCTGGGCCAACTCCTGGACCCGCTCGAAGACCGCCCGGTCCTCTCGAGTGGGAGCCACCACGCCAGCCAGAGCCAAAACGGTTCCGTCGGGCAGCTGGCCACGTTCAAAGCCGATTCGGAACCAGCGGACCAGCTCATCTTGAGCAGTTCCTGGCGCAAAGCGTCCGACAGCCACAATCATGGGCTGTTTTACCGTGGAAAAGGCATGGCCGTAGCACGACCCCAGAGTCATGGGCAGGGCCTGGAACCCTTCGGGCATCGGCCCTTCTTCCAGACGATCCCTCTGAACCAGGAGATTGCGCCGTCCAAGAGCTGGGGCCGGACCAAAGGCCACAAACAGCGCTGGGGAAACGGCCCGCGCCTCGGCCAGGGTTGCGACCCGAACCGGATGGGCGGGCAGGCCAAGAGCGGTCATCATTTGGAACAGGCGCAGGTGGCTCCAGGGTTCCGGGGTCAGCAAACGAACCTCGAAATCATCCTTGGCGGCAGCGGCAATCTCTAGGGCGCAGCGCATGGGGCCACTGGGACGCCAGGGGAAATCGGCCAGAATCGCCAGCACGGGCCGGAGCGGCGCCGGGGAAGAAACGGCGGCTGGCACTAGGTCGAGAGCCGGCGTTGAAGAGAAAACCGGAATCGTAACAACATCAGCCCCAACTGCGCCCGCCGGTCGATGCCATCGATCCAGAAACTTCAGACGATTGAGGGCCACGATCCGGTCGATCTCACGGTTACGGTCCAGACGACGGGTCGAGGCGTTTTCGATGTGATAGAGATGGCTTCCGGGGTGATACAGCACCCGCCCGCCCGCCTGAGCCAATCGAAGGCAGAGGTCAACATCCTCGAAATAGAGCGGTTCCCAGCACCAGTCGAAACCGCCGATGGCCTCCAGCGCCGAACGCCGGCAGATCAACGCCGCCGCCGAGCAATATTCCACCTCCCGCAGTGTTCCAAAGGCTGGATCATCGGCCCGGCCTCCCCACCCCAGACGGACCGGCTCACCGGAAGCGTCACGCTGGGCCCCGGCCTCTTGCAACCGGCCACTGAGGTAGAGCAGTTGGGGGCCCACCGCCGCAATTCCGGGATCCGCCTCAAGCGTGGTCAGCAAGGGTTCGAGCCATCCCGGCGTGACCAGAGCGTCGTTGTTCAGGAACAGGACGAACCGACCTCGGGATGCTTCCAGGGCCAGATTGTTGCCTTCGCCGAAGAAGCGGTTGACCGGCGTCCGCACCAGCCGATAGCGGCCAGGGAAGGCTTCTAGCGCCGCCACGTCCTCATCCCGGCTACCATTATCGAGAACGACGATTTCGTAACGATGGCCGGTGGTGAAGGCCCAAAGAGCCTGAAGGCACAGCCGGGTCAGGGCCGCGTTGTTGAAATTGATGATCAGGATCGAAAGTTCGGGCGTCCGTTCGTCGTACCAAGTCGCCGCCGGCCAGGAGTCCGGGGTTTCCAGGCCGGCCAGATCGGCCAAAACCCGCTGAAACGGGTTGCCGGTAAGCGGCGGGTCTAGATCCGCCAGATTCTCCCCCAACAACAAGGGCTTTAAGGCGTGCAGCGCGGCGGGGATTGCGAAGGGATCGTGATCCAGACCCGTCGCCTGCGCCGCCAGATAGGCCGCCAACGGGTCGGTGCCGTCGGCCACGGCTTCGGGGTACCGGCTGCGGTAGAAGTCGGGGTCGAACAACGGATGGGGTGGCGCGCCCGTAGTCAAATAATCCATCAGCGGGTTGACCGCCGCAGGATGGGTGCGCCGGTAAAAAGCGCCGTCAAAGAACGGGTTGGGCCAGCGCCCTTCGCTCGCGCCATGCTCCAGATAATGCCGCAACGGAGACAGGCCGGCGGTGCTGATCTCGGGATATCGCTCCAGATACCAAGCCGGATCAAACAGCGGGTGCGGCGAGAACCCCTGGGCCGCTCCTTGCTCCAGGTAATGGGTCAAGGGCTCGCAATCGACGGTTTCGGGATGATGACGGCGATAATGGGCCGGATCAAACAGCGGGTGCGGCGAAAAGCCCTGAGCAGCCCCCCACTCCAAGTAATGAGTCAAAGGCTCACACTCAGCCGCTTCGGGATGGCTCCGGCGATAATGAGCCGGGTCGAACAGCCAATGGGGCGCATAGCCTTGGGCGGCCCCCTGCTCCAGATAATGGATCAGCGGATTGAGGCCCGCCGTTTCGGGGTGGTTTTCCCAATACCAGACTGCATCAAACAGCGGATGAGGGGAAAGCCCCTGGGCCGCGCCATGAATGCTGTAGTGAAACAGCGCCTCGAAACCGGCGGCGGCGACCTCGGGAGCGCGGCGTAGATACCATGCGGCGTTGAACAGCGGATGCGGCTGGGCTCCGCGTGCGGCACCAAACCGGATGTAATGGCTCAATGGGTCAAGTCCGCTCTCGACACCTTCGAGGGTCTGGCGCCGATACCAAGCGGAATCAAACAAGGGATGGGGCTGGAACCCTTGGGCGGCTCCGATTTGCAGATAGTGAACCAGAGGGTTGAGACCGGCAGCGACCACCTCGGGATAGGTCCGCCCGTACCAGACCGGATCGAACAACGGATGGGGCTGGAACCCTTGGGCCGCCCCGGTTTCCAGATAGTGAACCAGGGGGTTGAGACCGGCGGCGGCAACCTCGGGGTGGGTTCCCAGATACCAGACCGGATCGAACAACGGATGGGGCTGGAACCCTTGGGCCGCTCCGGTCTCCAGATAATGGAGCAAAGGGTTGACGCCAGCGGCGGCAACCTCTGGATGGGTTTCGAGATAATAGGCAGAGTCGAACAGCGGATGGGGCTGGAACCCTTGGGCGGCCCCGGTTCCCAGATAATGAACCAGAGGGTTGAGACCGGCGGCGGCCACCTCGGGGTGGGCTTTGAGATAATAGGCAGCGTCGAACAGTGGATGCGGCGAAACCCCCTGAGCCGCACCGAGAGTCAGGTAATGCACAAGCGGGATCAGCGAGCCAAAATCCCCATTGGGCTGTTGACGCCGATAATAGGCCGGATCGAACAGCGGATGGGGCTGGACGTCCCGCGCGGCGCCGATCTTGAGATAGTGAATCAGCAGATCCAGGGGGGAGTCCGCCGCACCTGGACAGGTCCGACGGTACCAAGCCGGATCGAACAGCGGATGGGGCTGGAACTCCTGGCGACGACCGCGCCACAGATAATGGCCGACCGCCACCCCCCGCCACCACCAGGAAACCGCCTCCGTGGTGCCAAGATAGAAGCCCGCATCAAACAGCGGGCTGCGATAGAAGGAGAACGGGCTCAATAGTCTCCACAGCCAAACCAAGGCCGTTGGGAGCTGGCCGGAACTGTCGTTGATCATGGCGCCGTCACCCATGTTTGATCGCGGGCGGCGCGTTCGGCGGCGGCGATCATCGCCATCACCCGCTGGCCCTCTTCGGCATCGCACGGGCCGGACTCGCCGGCAAGAACCGCTTGGTGGAGCGCCCGCACCATATCATCGCGCTCGTAAGTAAAGACCTGGGGCAACGCGCGGTCCTCGCGCAAAGTGCCGGCGATCAGGTCAACCGAAAAGCTGTGATCCATCGTATTGACCACCAATACGCGTTGGGTTTGGCGATCCAAGTAGTTGACCTGAATTGAAGCCGCCGGGCAACGGGCAAAAGCACCAAGCACCACAAATGTATCGTCACTGTCGATCTCCAGGCGGCTCCAATGGCCCCCCAGGGCCGTCACCCGCTGCCAGGGGCCCAACAACCAGTTGGCCACGTCCAACTCATGACTCAGGTCACGAAGCGCGCCGCCCCCCTCGGCGGCCCGGCTGGAGTAACTGGCGCGATAGTCGGTGTCTGGGCGCCATTCGGGCAGATATTGGCCAACGTAAAGCTGTGCCGAGACCAACCGCTCGCCAGCCAGAAGCCCCGCCAAATGCCGCAAAATCGGGTGAAAGCGCAGGTTATAGCCAACGGCCAGGGATGCGAAGCGATGATCTGGCAACGGACGCGGCATCGCGAACAGCGGCTTTTCGACCAGCACCCGGCCACGATAATCCAGGGCTGCCAAATGATCGAGGACGCGGCCATGATCGACGGTTTCGGTGGCCACCACCACATAGCCGGGCGCCAACGTCGACAAGGCGGCCTCGAGATCGGTCCAGGTGCTGGGACCAGGGGGACCGTGACGACTAACCATTCCGACCGTCAGTCCCAATCCGCCCAACACCCGGTGGTGCCGCCTGCCGATGGAACCGGCTCCGATGACCAGAGCCGGGGAAACGGTGTTGGGCATGATCAGAGCTCCTTGCCTTTGACAAGCCCTTCCGCTCTTCAGGTGAAGACCGTGGGGAACTCGATTTCGGCTTTTTGTAAGTCCTGGGGTTGGCCAATGTCGAGCCAGTATTCCCGGATCGGGAAGGCTACTGTGGTTTGCCCTTCGGCAATCAGGCAACGGAACAGGTCAGGCATGTCGAACACGGTTTCTTTGGGGATTCGATCCAACGCTCGAGGATCGAGCACATAAATACCGGCATTGATGAAGTGATGATGAATCGGTTTTTCGGTAATCCCAACCAATCGGTGATCTTCCACCCGCGCCACTCCATAGGGCACCTGGAAACTGTATTCATGAAGCGCCATGGTGGCTAGAGCTTTATTATCCAGATGGAATTGCAGCATTTCTCCGAAATCCACGGCAGTGAGAATGTCACCGTTCATCACGATGAAGGGCTCGGCGGGCGTTTCCCCCAGCAAGGACAGGCTGCCGGCGGTCCCCATGCGGGCCGGCTCTCGCAAATACTCGATCTCAACCCCCCACCGGCTGCCATCGCCAAAATGACCGACGATGGTTTCGGCGAGGTAATTGAGTGAGATCGAAAAACGCCAGAAGCCATAATCAATGAAGGTTTCCAGAATGGTTTCCAGCAGCGGCTTTCCCCCCACCGACAGCATCGGCTTGGGAACCGTCCGAGTCAGGGGATGCAGCCGAACTCCTAAACCTCCGGCCATCAAAACCACCCGATTGGAGCGACGCGGCGTCTGAAGTAGTCCCGTCAGAGTCCGCAAACCAACCACGCGGCCGTCTTCATCCACCAATGGCAGGTGGCGAATTTGCAAGGCCCGCATCATTCGGAACAGCTTGGTATCGTCGCTGTCGACGGGGGCCAAGCGAGGATGACGGGTCATGACATCCGCCACCGGCTGGGTCAGCGGCAAATTCCGTAGCAACGCCCGACGGATATCTCCGTCGGTCAGCGTTCCCATCAACCGCCCCTCGTCGTCCACCACCAGCGCGATCTGCAAACCGCTGCGGTCGATGCAGGCGATAGCATCAAAAATTGCAGCCTGGGGCCCAATCAAATAGTCCTGGACATTAGCCGATGGCGTTTTGGTAGGCATGCCATGATCACCTTTGCACGGAAGGCCCTTGCACCGGGCACAGCTTCGACGGCGATCGAAGCATTACAGGCTTAATAAATCATGAAGGCTTGAATCTGGACCAGAAACTCCCGTTTAGAAAAAGTTCCCTGTTTGGCCCTCAAACCCAAGCCGAAGACTCTGATAATACATATTCGGCAGCTTCGGCGAAGAAACACCGGGTCGTGGTAAAAAATGACCGCAACTGCCCTTCGGACTCGTGAAAAAGCTCTGTTCGTGCCAGATCTATCAAGATTTCAAGATCATCATCATTGCTATTTGCGAGACGTTCCAAGCAGAGTCCGATGATTGATGACTTTCGTATCCGGCAGGCGCTTTTCGTGATGATCCTTCGCTTGGCAACAGCTGAAATGATCTTCGGTTGGATCGGAATCGTAGCTATCTTTTTTAGGGTTGTCTTCTCTCCAAAACTCCCTCCGTGTCCACCACAACAAGCCGCAATCAAATTGCGATAATCCGTGGTGTGATTGTTCGGGCTCGTCCGGTCTCGTTTGGAGTGGATATGCTCCACCGGCCAATTCTCTTTATTAAGCTCGGTCTCGCAGCAGCACCGTCAGTGAGGGATCAAGGGTCAGGTCCAAATGGCGGATGGCCCGGAAATTGTCGATTTCAACGCGCTCTAGCGGCATTGCGACTCCATGTTTTCAGAAAACAACCCCAGCCTGCCATAATTTTAGGCCTTTGATACCGGCGAGCCCTGATACTGACACATCGCCGGTCCTCGGGCCGCAACCAACGAGCCCTACCCGACGTCTGGAGCCAATCTTGATGGGCGACAGCATCAAGGCTCGATGATCAATCGTCGGTACGCTCATCGACCAGAATTGGAAAGGTTACGGGCTCGATCATGGCATCCAGGGCGATCAACCCCGTTATGGTGGCCTGAAGGGCGCGTCCTCGTCCTGGAATGCGGGAGATAACAACCTGCGGGGCGCGCAGGCGCGGCTCAAAAGCCGCGATGCTCCGCTCAATCAGCCGGGCGAGTTCTTGTTCGCTATCGTTACAGGCCGGCCAGAAACGCGACAGATCGGGCAGGCCATAATCAAGGGTGCTGCGCGGACGCTGGTCCAAAGTCTCCGCCGCTCGCGATGTCCGAGTGTTCAGCAATCGTGTCAGTTCCCGCCCAATCGAGGCCTTCAGGCCAGCGCGATCAAGCATACGCCGATCATGACTACCGTCCGCCGGGTCACCCGGTGCCGTTGTTTCGACCAAACGATCAAACAACGGCACACGGACGCCAGCAGTAACACGGGGGCCGGACATGGGATGAAACCATGATGCCTTTTGAAACCGTTATTCCACGGTCTGGGCGCCAAGGTCGTGCTTGACCTTTTGATTGCCGCCGGCGGTGCCGTCCGCTGTTTTTTGCTGGATGTAGTTGTAGGTCACGGCATTGTAGCTGAGCGTCACCGTTTCGGTCGGGATGTCGCCGGTGCCGCCGCCAATGGAGAAATTGGAGACGATGACGCCGGTCATGGCAACTTCCAGATATTTCACGGCGGCCGTGGAACCGTCCGAACGATAGGCCGAGAAGGTCGCGGTCGCGATCTGCTTACCGCTCCAGCACGCCTTAAGCAAATCGTCGGTAGCGGCGTCGATGTATTTGGTAAAGGAGAAGTCCGAGTGATTGGCCTGTTCAACCGTACCGGAACCGGCAGAGCTACGGGTCGGTGAGGTTGGCTGATTGAACGAATGGCTCCAGGATAGAACCTGGATCGATTCCTTGTTGCTGGAGTCCAGACTCTCGCCTTTAATATCGGCGATGACGATGAACATATTGGCGGCCATACGAGGTCTCCCAAAATCAAGTGGGTATCGGGCGGCGAGCCCGGTCGCGCTAGCAACCGGGCGTCGTCACGGCCCTTCAGTGGATCTGGCACCGATCACGCATCGGGGGTCGCCCCTGTCGTGCGGGGCCTGCTTAACCGCCAACCGGAGCGGGCAGTTCGGCAACCAAGCGGATCGAAGCGGTCAACTCTTCCAATTGGAAATGAGGCCGCAAGAACACCACCGCCCGATACACACCGGGTCTGCCCGGCACGTCAAAAACATCAACTCGAGCATCGCGCAACGGATACTCGGCCTTGATGGCCTGACCCGCATCATCTTTGGCCAGGATGTAGTCAACAATCCAGGTGTTCAGGTGAACCTGGACATTTTCCCGAGTCATGAAGCTGCCAATCTTATCGCGCATGATCACCTTGATATAGTGGGCAAAGCGCGAGGCGTTCAGGACATAGGGCAGCATGGCCGACAACCGGCTGTTGGCATTCGCCGAGGCCGTATTGTAGAGCTTAGGTTGATTGGTGGTGTGACCACCGAAGAAAGCGGCATAGTCGGTGTTCTTGCAATGAACCAGGGCGATGAAGCCCAGGTCATTGAGTTCCTTTTCCCGACGATCGGTGATGGCGATTTCGGTCGGGCATTTCAGCGCGACATCGCCTTCATCGGTGCGGAAGGTATGAGTCGGCAGGCCCTCGACCTTGCCGCCGCCCTCGACACCACGAATGGCTGCAGTCCAGCCGTAAAGCGCGAAGGCGTTGGTGATGCGTTGGGCCAGAACCCAGGCTGGGTTACCCCACAGATACCTGGAATGGTCGCGACCGTTGGTGTCCTCGACAAACCCCACGCCTTCCACCGGCACGGTCTCGGGACCATAGGGCAGACGCAGCAGAACGTGAGGCAGGCACAAGGACACGTAACGGGAATCTTCACTGGCCCGGAACGAACGCCACTTGATCAGCTCTGCGCTTTCGAAAATCTTGGCGAGGTCGCGCGGCACGCCCAATTCGGTAAAGCTGGCCATGTCGAACAACATCGGCGCAGCCCCGCCGATGAAAGGAGCATGAGCCGCTGCGGCGACATTCGAAATTTTTTCGAGCAGTGCAATGTCCTGGGGATGACGGCCAAATTCATAGTCACCGATCAGAACACTGAAGGGCAGACCGCCAAAGGTGCCGTACTCGTCCTCATAGACCTTCTTGAACAGAACGCTTTGGTCAAATTCAACGGCCTTTTCCAAGTCCTTAAGCAATTCGGCCTTGGTAACGTTGAGAAGCCGAAGCTTCAGCTTGGTTCCGGTCTCGGTATTAAAGACCAGATAGGCAAATCCACGCCACGAAGCTTCCACCCGTTGAAAGTCGGGATGGTGCAGAACTTCATTCAATTGAGCCGAGATCAGATCATCGATCTGGGCGATCCGGTCGTTAATCGAGGCGACAACATCGCCACGGACAACCCCGCCTTCCTCAGCCAACACCGAGTTGACAAATTCATCAACCAGATCGCGGGCATAACCGCGCTGCGATTCATCGCGGGCCAGCTTGCCCTGGACCAAAATCCGATCCAGCAAGGTTTCGGGTTGGGTATCGACGGCGACGCCGCCGGCAGTGGTTTCGGTTTCAGCCATAGCCTGGGTCTCCTTAGGTCTCGGGCGTCATCGGTCAGTCGGCGGTGGGAGCCGCCGGGGCCGGCGCGGGAGCTGACTCAGGCGCGGGCGCCGCAGCCAGTTGGCTCTTGAGCGCCGCTTGATCGTCGGTGCTCTTGATCACCTGGGAGAGCAATTGATCCAGGTCGTCGTTGCCGTCCAGCTTGGTCAATAGATCGCGCAAACGGCAACGGGCCTCGTACAGACGACGAAGCTGGGGAATCTGCTTCAGCACCTCAACCGGGCCGAAATCGTCCAGATGGCGGAAGCGCAGCTCGACATTCAGAGCGTCGGTACTGTCTTTTTTCAGTTTGTCGGGAACCCGGAAAGCCACCCGTGGCGAAATCGCGGCGAGCACATCTTGATAGTTATCGCGATCGACTTCGACGAATTTCCGATCCTTGAGCAAAGGCAACGGCTCCGCCGGCTTGCCCGACAGGTCGGCCATAATGCCCACAATGAAGGGCAGTTCCTTCTTCTCGATCGCATTGCCGATCTCGACGTCATAAGTAATCTGGACGCGCGGCGGGCGAACTCTGCTTAGTTTGTGCTGGGTACTTTCAGCCATGTCGGATGCCCTTCCCCAATGGTGAGATTCTTCTCATACAACGGTATGGCTAGATATAGGTTCAGTTATCATATACTCTTAGAGCAATCGTGCGATCTTCACAAGACGATCCCGGCCGGCCGTTGATTTTTTTTTCGACCGATCTGGCCCCGCTGCGGTCTTGCCCGTTTCAAAACCGTTACCAAAATTCGGGGAGGCGAGCCCCCAGAATGGATTTGGCGATGAACAGGGCCCCTAGGGGCGCCATCATGTCTCCATTGGTGGCCACGATCTGGTCCCGCAAGCCCTGGGGATCCAGCGGGACGATCTCCAATCCGGTTTCGGGGGTTGACCGGCGCTGGGTTAGGCCCGTGGCAAAGAACAAGTGGCAGGTTTGAGCTTCGCGATGGTTGGCGATCCCCGTCGACCCCAGAGGGATCCACTCGGCGGCGACGTAACCGACCTCCTCCTCAAATTCCCGCCGGGCGGCGGCCTCCGGGGTTTCGCCCTGGTCGATGGCCCCGGCTGGGAATTCGAGGGTGAAACGGCCCCGCGCGGGACGGAACTGCCGGACCATCAACAGATGCCCATCCGAGGTCAACGGCACCACCAGGACATGATCCGGGCCAACGATCCGGTAAAACGGCGCCGCGCCCATGTGCCATTCGGGACGGGACGGGATTTCTTCGATGGCGAACCAGGGGGTTTCAAAAACACGGTTCATGACGATGGGAAACTTTCGGTGATCCGGGAGAGTCAAGAGGCCAAAGCCGCGCCGCTGGGGAGACAGACCAGACGCGATTCCAGGGCTTCAGCAATCGGAAGGGGAGCACGGGGGCAGGCGGCATACATGGGTAAACTCGGCATCAATCGCCAAGCCGGGCGCAAGAGTATCCCTTCGGCATGACCAGCCTCCAACACCAGATCCCGCGCGCTCTGGTTGGGCAGCAGAACCGCATTCAGCCAATAATTGCTGTCGCTGTCCGGCGGTTCGGCGACCACCTCAACACCGGGCAAGCCGGACAGAGCCTGTTGATACCCCTGGGCCAACCGACGTTTGGCAGCCAGAATGCCGTCAAGTTGCTCCAGTTGAGCGCAACCGACAGCGGCGTTCAGGTTAGGCAAACGATAATTATAGCCGACCTGATCATGCTCAAACAGCCAGGGATGGGGGCGCTTGGCGGTGGTGGTCAGATGCCGGGCGGCATCGGCCAAAGCCGAATCCTTGGTGAGAATCGCCCCGCCGCCGCCGGTGGTAATAATCTTGTTCCCGTTGAAACTCAGAACCGCTAGGCGTGCCAATGATCCCGCTGGTCGGCCTCGATAACGGGAGCCCAACGCTTCGGTCGCATCCTCAATCACGGCCAAACCCCATGAAGCCGCAAGTACATTCAAAGGGTCCATGGCCACCGGGTGACCGAACACATGCACCGGCACCACCGCCGCGATCCGACGGCCCGTATTGCGATTCACCGGGCCGTCGGGGCCAGGGACGGCGACCCGCCGCAAATAGGGCCCCAAGGATTCGGGATCGAGGCCCAAGGTTTGCGGGTGGCTATCAACGAAATGAGGAATGGCGCCGCAATGAGAAACCGCGTTGGCGGTGGCAACGAAGGTTAAGGCCGGCACCAGCACTTCGTCGCCGGGTGTTACCCCGGCGAGCAGCAGGGCGATATGCAACCCAGCGGTCCCATTGACCACCGCCACGGCTCGGGCCACACCGCACCGCTCGGCAAGGCTGCGTTCGAAGCGATCAACATAGGCCCCCACCGACGAAACCCAGCCGGTATCAAGGCAGTCCTTCAGATAGGCCCATTCCTGTCCGGCAAAACGCGGCTCATGCAGCCCAACCGGGCGCGAGGCCGGCAACAGACGCTTCAGAGCCTCGATTAAAACCCGTGGATCGAAGACGGACGCCGGGCACGCGGAGCCGCCGTCGCGGCTCGAGACTGGCATTGTGTCTGTGTCAGGGCTCGCCGGCATCATAGCTGATACCCCCCCCGATATCGCGCCAACACACCCGGATCGCTGAACCATGCAATGGTCCGCTCCAGCCCTCGGCGGAATCCATCCAGACCCGGCTCCGGCGGTCGCCAGCCGATCAACTGCTCGGCCTTGCTCACGTCGGCATAAAGCCGCTCAACCTCGCTGCCGGGGGGGCGCAACCGCTCAGTCTCGCACAGAATCTCCACGTCCCGGCCCATGAGTTCGGCGATCAGACGGGCGGTGTCGCCAATGGTGATCTCAAAGCCGCTCCCGACATTGATAACCTGTCCGACCGCGTTCGGGTGGTCAGCGACAGCCAGAAAGCCTGATACGGTGTTGCTGACGAATGAAAAGTCGCGGGTGGGTGTGAGTGCCCCCAGACTCAATTGGCGAACCCCTGTCGCAAGCTGGGTGATGATGGTCGGAATAACCGCCCGCGTTGATTGGCGCGGGCCATAGGTATTGAAAGGGCGAATGACCGCCACCGGCAGCCCGAACGAACGATGAAACGAGAGCGCCAATTGATCGGCAGCGATCTTAGAAGCGGCATACGGGGATTGGGCCTGAAGCGGATGCTCTTCATCGATGGGAACCCGGCGGGCGCTCCCATAGACTTCGCTGGTGGAGGTCTGAACGAATTTGGTCACGCCCAGCGCCCGAGCCGCCTCTAGTAACGTCAACGTGCCCCGGATATTGGTCTCCAGATAGCTTTCTGCCGCCCGATAAGAGTAAGGAATGGCAATCAGGGCCGCCAAATGGAAAATGACCGAGCAACCGGCTACCGCCTCTTGAACACAGCCCCGGTCTCGAACATCGCCGGCCACCACCTCAATCGCCTGCCGGGTGGCTTCGGGTATGCTGTCAAGCCACCCCCAATGACCGAAAGAGTTGTAATGAACCAAGGCCCGAACCGCCGCTCCCCTAGCCACCAGCGCCTCGACCAAATGCGAGCCGATAAAACCGTCGGCTCCCGTGACCAGAACTTGACCGCGCCTGATTCCGACCATGGCGTTTGCCTCTCCCGAAACCTCCGAAGGGTTTTGCTCCTCGAACCCCACAAGAAACCTGTTGCCGCCTTTATCAAGAGTTCATAGACTCCTAGCAAGTCTGTCCTTGCAACCCTCGCCCCATGGGTCCTCTCTTGCCTCTTCTCATCAAGCTCGCTCCCGGGGAAAAAATCGTCATCAACGGCGTCGTGGTCGAAAATGGTGGCGATCACACCACCTTGCGTATTCTGAATCGAGCGCATATCTTGCGGGCCAAGGATATTTTGACCTTCGAGGAAGCCACCTCACCGGCACGACGAATCTATTACGCGCTCCAATGTCTTTACTTGTTTCCTGACAACCAGTCTCAATCTTTGGAATCCGCTCGCGCCTTCATGGATGATTTCGTCAAGGCTGCACCCAGCAGCAGCCCATTGATCTCTGAGATTATCAATCATTTGGATCATAACGATTCCTATCAGATGCTGAAGGTCGCCAAGAAGCTGATGGACTATGAAAGAAGGATTATGGACAATGTCGCTTCCTCCTAGCTCTATTCCGCATGGCCATGCCCCCACCGCCAGCGCCGATCCTCGCCAGATTGAAAGTTGGGCCCTAACCGAAACCGCCATTCGAATGGGGGCGGTCCAGAAGACCCCGGAGGACAAGGACTCCTTGTTGCATGCGGTGCGGCTCAATTGGCAATTGTGGACAATTTTCCAGGCTAGCCTATTCGATCCGGACTGTCCGCTCCCGGTGGATCTACGCGATAATATTCTTTCGCTTTGTGGCTTTGTCGATAAGCATTCCGCCAGCATCATCAATGATCCGGAGGCGGGCAAGCTTGATATTTTGATCAGCATCAACCGCGAACTCGCCAGCGGCTTGATGGCTACCGCCGGGACGTCGGCGCCCGCAACTCTCGAACCAACGGCCCCCCGCACCTGATGTGATGCGGAGATGAGCCAAGTTCTGATGATATTTGGGGAGCAGTGACCGCCGTGGACACTTCAAAGCCGATCAGCCGGATTGAGTCCGTTGCCAACCGAGCCATTCTCGAGCGTTTAATCACCAACTTCAACGCGGGACTGGAAACCGAAGCTCTGGCCGAATGTGAAGCTCTGCTGGCCCTTGACGACGATCACCCGGTAGCCCTGTATGGAATGGCCCTGATGGCGTTACGCCATCGGGCAATGCTGCCGGCCTTCCAGGCCATGTTCCGGGCTCATCAACGCGATCCCAGCGAGGCGGTTTACGCCGAAATCCTGGCCGTGCAGTACGCCACAGCCGGCAATCTGGCTGGCGCCGCTTATTTCAGCAAGCTGTCTACCAGCCTTGGCTTTGATGCCGAAGTCCAGGCTTTGCTGCCGCCGTCCCTGCCGTCCTTCCCGCGCTCGCTCCAAATCATCAAAGAAGCCCCTTATCTGCAACAGGGCAACAGCCTACTGGCCGTGCGTTACTATGCCGACGCTATTGGCCAATATGAATTGCATTTGGCTTTCTTCCCCGGCCATCGCGAAGCCACACGCAAGCTGGCGTATTGCTTGCTGAAAACCGAGCAGCCGGCTCGAGCCATTGCCTATTTGACGGAGCTGCGAAGCACCAGCGAAGCCACCGCCGCCGACCTTAGCCTGTTAGGCCAAGCTTACGCCGCCCTAGGTGAACCCGCCGCCGCCGAGTCCTGCCACCAAGAAGCGGCAGCCTTGGCCTCTGACGAAGAAGCCACCGAAATCGCTTGTGCCCGACTGACGGACACCCTGTTTGATCCCACCCGTTCCGAGTCGGCTTTGGTCGAAATCAATCGGGCTTGGGGCGCAACCTTGGGCGGGGCAGGCAGCCCTGAATCCGAACGGCCCGATGCATCCGCTCTGGAAGGGCGGCGGGTCCGGGTCGGCTATCTGGCTTCGGCAACCGCCGATCCGCGCGACCTGGAGGTGCTGGCCACGGTGGCATCTGCCAGCGATCCTCAACGGTTCGAGATCTACCTCTACGGCTATCGCTCCATCGACGAGGCCAGCAACGCGCTACTGCGCGGCTGTCATGACGAGTGGCGTGATATCAGCGACTGCGATTCAGCCACCCTGGCCGCCACCATCGAAGGCGACGGCATCGACATTCTGGTGGATATCGGTGGGCACGCCGCGCCGGTTCATTTGGGTGCTCTGGCCTTACGACCCGCCCGTTATCAGGTGTCGTGGCTGGGCAACCCGGTCACGCTGGGACTATCGCAAGTGGATGTCGAGTTGGCGTCCCCCACGGACACCACGGTTCACGGCGTTCGACGAATGGCGCTGCCCTATGGCGTCTATTGCTATGACTATCTGGGACAACCGTCGGCCCGACCCGAACGAACAGGGGCGGTGACCTTCGGCGCCGATCTTTTGCTGGCCCAGTTGCATCCCGATTTGCTGGCCTGTTGGGCGAAGCTTTTGGAGCGGGTTCCGGGGTCGACCTTAGCCTTACGGGATCGCGGGTTCATCGACGGCAACGTCACCAACCGCTTGCTTGAGCTGTTCGGCGCCCACGGGATGGCCGATCGGATTGATGTGATCCGCGCCGACGCCGCCGGATTCCATCGCGAGGTCGATGTGGTCCTAGCGCCCTTCGTGGCCGCCCATCCCCATGACGTGGTCGCGACACTGACCGCTGGCGTGCCGGTGGTCGCCTTGGCCGGCCCTGGCCGGCACCGTCGCCAGGCCAGCGCCCTGCTGCATCATGTGGGGTTGGATATGTTGGTGGCTGCCGATGAAGCGGCCTATCTCGATTTGGCAATCACACTGGCACAATCGCCCGAAGCCCGAGCCAAAGCCAGCGCGGCCATTGCCGAAGCTGTGGCCTCGTCTCCGGTATTCGACTCGAGTCAATTTGCCGTAGTCTTTGACGCGGCTCTCCTGGAGATCGCCGGACAAAAGGTATGATACCGGCGAGCCCTGATACTGACACATCGCCGGTATCAGGCCGCGACGGCGGCCCCGCGCGCCCATGCGCGCGAAGCCCCAGTGTGTGGACTCTAGGGGGCGCGGATGCGCCCGCCCGGCGTCTGAGGGCAGCCTTGATGAGTCACCATCAAGGCCCGATGGTATGATACCGGCGGCCCACGACGATGGTGCAATGACCCAATCCCCGGACACGCCCTTGCTCCCCAAGTCTCGAGAAACATCACCCGAGGCTGGCGGCAACAGGGTTGCGCGCTCTCGGGCCGCTTTGATCAGCCGCTTCCCCAAACTGGAAACGGCCCTTTCGGCTGAAACCGTGGCTCGGGAGATTTGGGACGGTAAAACCGTGGTTGATCTTGACCTCGGCCCGGCCCGCCTGTACGCCGCCGATGGGCGGGCATTGGCAGCCCGCCAAGTCGAAACCTATCTTGAAAAGCCTCTCCGCTTCTTTGTGACCAGCGTGCGTGGGGCCAACACCGGCAGTCAGGTTTCCTGGCGGATTTTGGATTTCATGTTCGCCGAGTGCCGGCGCCTTGGGATTTCCCTGGATGATCTGGAGGTCAAGCCCCAATACGAAGGCAGTTATCTGGTGGTTCTCGGAGTTGGGCTTGGCTATCATCTGGAAGCCCTGATTGAACAGACTCGGGCACGTCATATTATTCTGATCGAACCCTATGCCGATTTTCTATGCCACTCCTTGGCGACCCTTGATTGGGCGGCTCTGCTGGAGCAAGCCGAGAGTCGAGGCTGCAAATTCACAGTTTCTCTGGCCAATCAACCCGATGATATTGTTAGCACGATTCAATCGGTGTTTTCTACCGAGGGCGTGCCCTTTATCGACGGTACCTATGTCTTTTTGCATTATCCCGCCTGGGAGTTGTTCCAAGCTCGTGATCGTTTGGCCCAGGCCGTCGAAACCTTATTCGTCTCGCGAGGATATTACGAAGACGAAGTGCTAATGCTCACCAACACCCTAAGCAACCTTGCCGGGGCTGAGTTTTCATTAATGGACCTGAAACTTCGGCCCGTGCGCTCGGAGCCGGTGTTTCTGATCGGTTCCGGCCCATCGGTGGATCAAACCATCGAACAGGTCAAACGTCTGCGCGATCGAGCCATTGTGTTTTCATGCGGAACCGGCCTGAAAATCTGCTTGGCCCATGGCATCGTGCCCGATTTCCACGCGGAAATTGAGAATGGTGACTGGGTTTATGACGCTCTGGCGCTGTTGAATGAGCGCTATGGTCTCGGCGGGATCACGCTGGTGGCAACCCTATCGGTAGACCCGCGCGTACCGGGACTGTTCGAAGATCGGGTGTTGTTTTTCCGGGATTCCATCAGCGGCACCCGGATTTTGGCGCCTCCTGGAACCGAAATTTATGGCGCCGTGCCAACCGTGGCCAACACCGCGATGCGGATGGCCATGGGGATGGGCTTCACCACCCTGTATCTGTTCGGGATCGACTGCGGCACCAAGTCCGAAGCCAAGAAGCATTCGACTCTGGCGGTGTATAACGACTCTGCCCGGTTCAAGCAGTTTGAAGACATGATGGAGATGGCCTATAGCGCCCAAGGAAATTTTGGGGGTCTTGTCAAAGCCGATTGGGTTTTTAACTTCAGCCGAATGATGTTAGAGCGCCTTGCCTCCAGCTTTGGTCTGAAGGTCTATAATTGCAGCGACGGCGCCCGAATCGCTGGCACCATACCGCGCGTGGCCACCAGTGTCACATTGCCCGGCAAAGCCTTGGATCGAACTTTGCTGAAGACACGATTACGAGCCGCGTTATCCCGCTATCAGCCAAGTGAATTGCTGGCGGATACCACCTTCGAAACTTTACGCCGAAACGCCGAGCAATTCCGCACAGATTTGCTGGCAGTTATCGAAACTGCAATTGCGGAGGATCGTGATTTTGTCGCGTTCTGGCGCCGTCTCTCGCCGTTCATCGACGATGCCATGACCCGTTATGCTAAAACGTCAACGGTTATCACCGCGTCTTTAGTTTCCATGCCCAAGATTGGCATGTTTTTTGTTCATCGCATTCGCGAAGTTGAACTTCGTCAACAGTTATACCAAGCTTTTCTCGGCGAATATCGAGAGGTTGCGGCTTTTATGTGCGATGGCTTGCTGGCTCTGCTTGATACTTTGGCCCAACAGCATGGACCGGCCTTGGCGGCGGTCAAGGCCGCACAAGGGCCTACCGATGGGGCTGCCTTATAGGATAGCTCCCCCTTCGCCTGATAACCCCGGCCTATAATACCGGCGAGCCCTGATACTGACACATCGCCGGTATCGGGCCGCGACGGCGGCCCCGCGCGCCCATGCGCGCGAAGCCAAGGGCGCGGATGCGCCCGCCCGGCGTCTGAGGGCAGCCTTGATGAGTCACCATCAAGGCTCGATGGTATAAAAGGGCGCTGGAAAGGCGAGCGCCTCACCCTTCCTGTCAAATCGGCTGACGCAACCCACGAGCCGTGAATCGGCCTTGCTCTGGCGACGTCTTTATTGTACCAAGGCATCGGAACGGGGGGTAGCTCAGCCTGGTAGAGCATGGCGTTTGGGACGCCAGGGCCGCAAGTTCGAATCTTGTCCCCCCGACCATTCCCATTTCCGCCTGCACCCCAAAAGAGGGTGGGCCTTGATGTCGAGACACCAAGGCCCGGTCGCTATTACTCCCGATCAATCGTCAGTTTTAGGAAGTGAGTGGCGCAGCTAATGCAGGGATCATAGTTGCGGATCGCCTGCTCGCACCGCCATTTGAGCTTTTCGTCGGGCAAATTCAGGTTCTTCTGAACCACGCCCCATAGGTCCACTTCCATAATCTTCTGATTCTGGGCGGTCGGCGGGACGATGCGGGCGGTCAGAATCCGTCCTTCGCTATCAAGATCGTAGCGATGATAGCACAGGCCGCGCGGAGCCTCGGTGCAACCGTAGCCGCGTCCCCCCCGAGGGATAATCTCAATCGCGGACAGATCCGGTTCCTCGTAGAGGTCGGCCAAGCGCACCGCCTCCTGACAGGCATACAAGGTCTCGATGGCGCGAACGATCAGGCTTTTGAACGGATTGCGCTCCACCGGCCCCAATCCGACTTCGGTGGCCATTTCCTTACACAGCGGCGTCAACTGCTGGTAATTGAGCGCATAACGAGCCATCGGCCCAACCATATAGGCTGGCCCGTGTTCGCCCTTCATCACCCCATGCAAAGCATTGGAGTGCTGAACATGCTCTTCATCGAAATACTCTTCGAATTCTGGAATCCCGATGTTCAGACCTCGATTGTTGATGATTCGGCCTTTTTCGATGGCGTATTCGTCAGGATGACTCATCGCCACAAAGGTATAGTCATCTTCATAATCGGGGAAGGTGAAGGTTGAGAATAGACGGATGGTATCAATCGAGTCATCAATCGCTTGTTTCAATGGCTCGATCAAATGACGAACGGCGGACTTGCGAGGCGCTTTCCAGAAACCACCAACCTTGGTATTGACCGGATGCACTGCCCGGCCTCCAACAATTTCCAGAATCTCATTGCCCAGCTTCTTTAAGCGCAAGGCCTTTTCGACCACGCCGGGATGATGCTTGGAAATCTCGATGGCATCTTCATAGCCTAAGAAGTCTGGGGCATGCAGCAAGTAGGTGTGAAGCACATGGCTTTGGATCCACTCGCCGCAATAGAGCAGACGACGCAAGGTCTGTAATGGTCCCGGCGGAACCTCGACCCCCAACGCCATTTCCATGGCGTGACAGGCTCCCATAGAATAGGCGATGGGGCAAATGCCGCAAATGCGCGACGTCACGTCGGGAGCATCCCAGAACATCCGTCCGCGTAACAAAGCTTCGAAGAAGCGTGGGGGTTCAAAGATGCGGAACTTCACATCTTTGACGACGTCGTCTTTGATGCGGACGTAGAGTGCGCCTTCGCCCTCGACTCGAGCCAAAGCGTCCACTTTGATGATACGAGGGGCGGATTGAGCGTCAGCGGCGGTCATGAATATCACCTTCCTTGCGGAACGCCTCGGCATTGGCATTGAAAGAGCGGAAGGCTAGGCCGATGTCGGTACCAGACATGCCCAGCTCCGCCATCCGAGCCGCGAGGCTGGCGGTATTGGGCAATTCTTTCGGACCAAAACACCCGTAGCAACCGCGATCATGGTTAGGACACAGTCCCCCGCAACCGGCTTGCACCACCGGCCCCAAACAAGGCGTCCCTTTGGCCACCATCACGCAAACATTGCCGGCACGTTTACACTCGACGCACTCGGAATAGGACGGAATGTTGGGACGACGACCATTGATCGAAGCATTCAGAACTTCTAACAACTGGTATTTATTGATCGGACAGCCCCGCAATTGAAAATCTACGGGAATGTGATCTTCAATTGCGGTCGACGTGGACAGTGTATCGATATAGTCGGGGCGAGCATAAACCGCGTCGATGAAGCCCCCCACGTCGCGGAAATTCTTGATCGCCTGAATGCCACCAGAGGTCGCGCAGGCGCCAATGGTGATGATGGCCTTTGATTGCTTACGGATTTTTTTGATCCGTTCCACATCATGATGCGTCGTGATGGACCCTTCGACCAGTGACACGTCGTAAGGGCCCTTGATCTCGACTCGAGTGGCTTCCAGGAAGAAGGCGATTTCTACCGCACCCACCACTGCCAGCAACTCATCTTCACAGTCAAGAAGGCTCAACTGGCACCCGTCGCAAGACGAGAATTTCCAGACCGCCAATTTTGGTTTGCGTCGTGCGGCCATGGCCTATAGCTCCCGGAGCTTGAAAATATCCTCGATACGGTCAAACCGATACACTGGCCCATCTTTACACACAAAGGTTGGGCCGAGTTGGCAGTGGCCGCAAAAACCAACGGCACACTTCATGTTCCGTTCCATCGAGACAAAGATCCGGTCAGAGGACACGCCATGTTCCCCCAACGCCTGGATGGCGAACCGCATCATCACTTCTGGGCCGCAAATCAGCGCCTTGGTGTGGGGCCGATCGAAACCGCCGCTCCGGATCAGTTGCGTGACCACGCCAACCCGACCGCTCCAACGCCCGGTGACACGATCCACCGTGACTTGAACATTCAGGTCGAACCGCCCCCGCCAACTTCGCAGATCTTTGGTGAAGAGAATATCCTCGGGAGTCCGCGCCCCGTAGAGAATCAGCACATTGCCGAATTTCTCGCGTTGGGCCAGAACCGCGTTGATTGCGGGCCGCAGCGGCGCCAAACCAACGCCACCCGCCACAATCACCAGATCCGAACCAAAGCAGTCTTCCACTGGCCACGGGCTACCATAGGGCCCGCGCACACCGACGGTGTCACCTGGCTTTAACGCCGCCAAGGCTCCCGAGGTTTTGCCAACGGCGCGGATGGTGTGACATAGCACCGTGGGATCGCTGGGATCGCCGCTGATGCTGATTGGCACCTCACCAATGCCAAAGCTATAGAGCATATTGAATTGGCCGGGCTGGAAGCGAAACACACCGCCATCCGCAGCCTTGAGAGTCATGGTGAATGTGTCCGACAACTCCCGCTTCATGGTTTCGATGCGGAACAGACGCGGAATCATAGGATCCCGGATCGCCAAAGCGGCGATCTTACTCTGATGGGTCATAGCGCACTCCCGGTCAGAAGTTGGACACCGGCGTTGGGGCGTAGAGATCCAACATCTGTAAGCGTGCGGCGGTCAAACGGGCGGCCATCACCCGGACATACCGTTGCAATAACAGGTAGCCGAATTCATGGTTATCTTCGCATATGACACGTAACCGCTTCGCATCAATGCTCAGACAACGGACCAACGACACCGCTCGAGCATCAAAGCTCCAGCGATAGGGTGGCACCAGCCATGACCAACCGAGCAGATCTCCCTCGGTCAAGGTCTGGAGCACCAACCGGCCACGGGGGGGCGCGGCCAATTCGATAGCCACGGTACCGTGGCGCATCAGATAGAAGGTGTCGGCGGCTTCGCCATCGCGGAGGATATACTGTCCCGCGTCGAACGTCTTGGCGGTCACACTCGGCACAATCAAATTCAGGGTCGCGTCATCAAAGTCTTGAAAAAACGCGGCCTCTTTCAGCAGAAGCTTCAGTCCTTCGGTATCGGCCATCTTAAAGGGTTCCCTCGCTGTCCCGGATAGCCCGGGCTTCTTCAGTGATATCGATGCCGACCGGGCACCAGGTGATGCAGCGACCACAGCCGGTACAGCCGGAATCGCCGAACTGGTCATGCCAGTGCGCTAATTTGTGGGTTATCCATTGGCGATAACGGGAGCTTCCCTCGCGCCGGATGCTACCGCCATGAATGAAGGTGAAATCCAGGGTGAAGCAACTGTCCCAGCGCCGCCAACGCTCGGCGTGCGAGCCGGAAAGGTCAGTGGTGTCTTCCACCGTCGAGCAAAAACAGGTCGGACAGACCAACGTGCAGTTAGCACAGCCCAAACACCGGGTGGCCACCTCCTCCCATCGCTTGTGCTCGAAGTTACGCTTGAGCAACGGCTCCACATCGGCCACCATTTCCCGGCCCATCCCGGCTGCGGCCCGCGCCACCGCAGCCTCAGCCGCGATCCGATCTTCCGGGGTGGCCGGCCGCCGAGATAGCGCCGCCAGAATGCTGGCGCCGCGTTCACTGCCGACTTCCACCACAAAATCGTGACGCCCGGCGCCAACCAATTCGGTCAAGGCCAAATCAAACCCTGCCGTTGCCTTGGGTCCGGCTCCCATGGAGGCACAAAAACACGTCTTATTGGCCCGACCGCAATTCACCGCGATGAGAAAGGCCGCCTTACGCCGCGCCGCATAGCCGGCATCGGTATAAACTTTGCCGCCGTTATGGCTTTTCCCGCCATTAACCCCGAATACCTTGTCCTGGAGAGCAATAGCCTTCAGCTCGCACGCCCGCACCCCTAAGAAGGCATAAGGCGCGGTCGTGTCCGGTTCGGGGACAATGGTAAAGCCGGCTTCACCGGATTTGCTGTGCCACAGCCGCTGATTGGGCGGGAACAGGTAGCGCTTCCAGCTCTGAGGACCGACGGTGTGAGCGAACAGCGCCCCGTCGGTGCCGTGCAATAAGCGGTAGCTCCCGCCTTCTTGTTCATCGACCCAGCCGACCGGCAACTGATCGCCATCCTCAACTGGTTCATAAGTAATGGCACCGTCAACAACCTTCGGGCCGATCACCTGATAGCCTTCTTGCCGCAATGCAGCAATTAGACTGGTCAGACCGTCACGATCAATGACGGCCTGTTCTTGAAACAGTTTGTCGCTCGAGGTCATTTTTCCGCCCATTCCCCCCAGGACTGCCACCATAAGCATCCCGGTCTTTGGTGTAATTTTGGGCTGATTATGCCCATTTCTTAGCACACATTCCAGTGCGCTTCCTGTCAACGTCAAAAAAAACAAGCGTCACCAGAATGGTGGGGTGAAGATAGTGAGCAAGCCTCTTCCAATCGTCACCAAAGGCGCCTGATACCGGCGAGCTATAACAATGACACACTGCCGGTATCGGGCCGCGACGACGGCCCCGCGCGCCCATGCGCGCGAAGCCAAGGGCGCGGACGGGCCTCGTCCGGCGCCTGGGGGCAATCCCTGATGAGTCACCATCAAGGCTCAATGGGGTGGACGTTGCCCCCATAACGTCCTTAAAAGCGGTATCCCTTTGCCAATGCAGGGCAAAGCCCTGCAAAAGCCAAAAGAACAGCTCTGTCCAATCTTCAGTTCAAATGTTAATGAGCAATTTCGCCCAATAACCGATCCTGAAGTGCATGCTGATGCTCGATTGCCTCTGGAACAAATCCAAAACGATCAAGAAGTGCTAACTTTTGTTCCCGCGTCAAGTCGATCAACATACTTCCACCCAACGGAGGAAGGTTAAACTGAGTTCTTGCCAAATTATAATACATCCCTTTATAATTCATTTCCTTAATATATAAGGGATCAATTAATTGATGATGCGTCCCTTGTTCTTGTACGATACCATCCCGAATGAAGCAGATTCGATCTGAATTCATGATCGTCGTCAAACGGTGAGCAATCGAAATCGAAGTTCGTCCAGGCAAAACCTTTTCTTTAAGCTGCTTGATGATCAATTCTTCAGTCTGATTATCAAGCGCGCTGGTGGCCTCGTCAAAGATCATGATCCGTGGCCGACGATAAAGGGCTCGAGCAATACAAATTCGCTGCCGTTGACCACCCGACAAAGCTTGTCCCTTTTCACCAATCGGCGTCTGATAGCCCAAGGGTAATTTCAAGATAAATTCCTCGGCTCCGGCCAAACGCGCCACTTCCTGCACCGTATGCATATCCGGTTCAGGATCACCAAAGGCGATATTCTCGGCAACCGAACCGGCAAACAGGAAGCTATCTTGAAGCACAACGCCGATATTCCGCCGCAAAGAGGCAATATCCATCTGATTGATACTCACCCCGTCGATGGTGACTTCGCCTCTCTGGGGGATATTGAAGCCCAAGATCATCTTGGCAATGGTGCTTTTCCCACACCCCGCCGGCCCGACAAACGCCACCCGTTCACCGGGACTGATCGAGAGGTTGAAATCCTGCATGATATTCATGGTGTCCTTGCCAGCCCGATAGCTGAAGAACACGCCCCGAAAATCGATCTTGCCTTCGAGCTGTCCCACCGCTTTACGCATCCGACCCGGAGTGGTGGCCACTTCATCTTCGGGTTCCTTATCGAGAAACTCCGCAACCCGATCCACCGAAATACGCACCTCTTGAAGTTGACTCCACAGATTCACCATTTGCAACACTGGATTGGTGACAAGCCCCATCAACATCTGGAACCCCATCAACTCACCAACCGTCATCTGGTTGCCGATCACCAAGCTGGCTCCAACCCACAAGACCGTCGTGGTCATACCCAAGATCGCTAACTGGAAAACGCTCGAATTCATCAAGGACAGACGTTGCTGATGAAATCCACGATTTACATTTTCAACAAAAGCATTTTCCCAACGGGCCCGCGCAAAATATTCATTACTCGTTGCCTTGATTGGTTCAATTCCGTTTAACGCCTCAATCAAAGCCGACTGCGCTTGGGTATTCGAAAGAAATATCTCCTGCGATATTTTCTTTAATCGTGGCGTAAAATACATCACAATTGCGATAAAAATAGGCAAGAATACAATCACAATGATTGATAATGTTGCACTATAGGCAAACATCATGAAGAAGTAGATGACAAGCATGAGCACATTCATCACGGTCGTGATCGTTGATCCGGTCAAAATGTGTCGTATTTTTTGATTTTCGCCAAAACGAGAGAGAATTTCGCCCTTATTCACCCCCATGAAAAAAGACATCGGCAGACTCAGAACATGGCGATAGAATTCCGCCATGAGGCGCATATCCAGTCGGGTGGTGGTATGGGCCAGCAAAAGAGACTGGATGACCGTCATACCCGTGGTTAATATGGCCACGAGCACCATACCAGCCAACATCATATTCAAAAGACTGACATCTTTGTGAACAATAACCGTATCAACAATTGTCTGTGTAAATAATGGTGAAGCTAAACCCAAAATATTAATAACCAGAGCAGCCAAAATCGCTTCGGCAAAATATCCTTTATAGGGCATGATATAAGATATAAAATAGCTTAACGGATTTTTTTGCTTGATACCTTCCGTTTCAAAGCGTTGAGTCGGCTCCAATGCAATAAAAACACCCGCATCCGAACGTTTGTCGGTGACCCCACGCACACTCGCGGCGGTCCACATTTTTATAAATTCGTCTTTAGCAATTCGACGAACTTTACTTTCACGTGGATCTGCGATCTGAACTTCGCGTTCACCAACCTTGACCAACACCGCGAAGTGATAACCCTCGAGACTGATGATGCCGGGGAGCAACGCAGTCTTAAGATCATCATATCGCAATGCGTAGCCTTTGGAGCGAAAACCAAGGTTTTCTGCACCACGGATGACATCATCGATGTTTAAAGTGGTACTTTCGAGACCAGTTTTAGCCTTAATCGCATTCAACGGGAATTGACGACCATGATAATTAATAATCATAGTCAAGCATGCCGCTACATTATCAGCCTCTCGTTCCTGCTTAACCACTTTAAACTTAACAGATTCTTCAGCAACTTTTGAACGAGAACGAAATTCTTCTTCTGTAATCGAGTCAGCAAGCTGAATGCGCTGGTCGACACCTTCAGTTCTCTGACGTATACTTAATTCATCCTGTTCATAGCGCTCCAGTTCGCGAATCCGACCTCGGAGCTGTTCGGCTAATTCAGGATTCAATTCGAGTAATTTTTTGACCGTGGCCTGGTAAATCACCAGCACCGTGACTTCAGTTACCGCCCGTGCCGTATGAGGCTGGTTGCCAGTGGTATCGAGACGCAGAATCGCCCCACCTTCACCAATCAAAGAGCCGCGACCAACCCGACCAAACGAAATGGCTTCGCCCGAAAGAGGCTGGCGAACCAGCTCAACAGTTCCGCTTTCAATGTAATAAAGACGAGGATCGTTATCGCCCTGATTGAAAACAGCACCATCGGCCTTGATTCTTTTCACCCCGAGTTCACCAACCATTTGGGTGAAATTCTCAGGGGTATATTTGGCTCGGCCAAGCAGGGTTCTTAACCGCTCACCGACTTTAACCAAACCGACAAAGCGTTTGAAATGCTCTTCGACAATCCGATCTTGACTGATCAGTCCTCGCGCTTCGCGAGCTGGCAATACGATCATCTCCACCGGACCTTCGGTGACGAGATCATGAGTCCAATCGCTATCCCCTAGCAGCGACATTTCCCCCAACGTCGCGCCGTCGGTGACAACACCAACGCTGACCAGTTTGTCGCTGGCCTCCTGCTTGAGACGAACGCGGCCATTATAAACAATATACATACCGTCGATGGGCTGACCCTGACGACAAATATGGCTGTTGGCGGCGTAACGACGCACTTCCAGCATAGGTTCCAGCAGGCGCTTTTCAGCAAGCGGCAGGACGCTAAACATAACGTGGGTCTGAAGCACGTAGCGCACCGCTTCAATCGCCGCGTTGTTGGTCACCCGTTCAAGATTGGCCTTTTGCATCTGAGCATGTCCCTGGCTTCGATCCGGCGATGGGGGTTCAAGTCTTGGGCGTATTCGACGCCGCTGGGGCCGGGGCCTCGGAAGGAGGTTCGGCTTGGAAGAATTTTGATGCGGGCGAGAACAGAAGTTCGATGAATCGCTTATCCCCGGTCTTAATCTCGGCTAAACCAGTCAATCCAATCTCCAAAGACTTGACCGGATCTCCTTGCCGCACAGGTTGACGCTGGACGGTTTCAGATGCCAGACCAACCTTGACTACGAACAAATTAGCCTCACCAGGCGCAGAGCTTGGACGAACGCTAATATCTGATATCGAACCTCTTTGAATTCCATATTCTTGAAAAGGATAGGCAAAATATTTTATTTTGACCTCTTGCCCAACTTTCAAAAGACCAATATCTTTATTTTGAACTAAAATTCTAGCTTCCAGTGGCGCCGAATTTTTAACAATTGTAACCAATGGGGCCCCAGGATTGACCAGTTGACCACGTTGAACATGCACAGTCGTAACAATACCATCAACTGTACTGGAATAATGAGCATGATCCTGCTCATAACGAACACCTGCCACCAAAGTCTGGGCTTGGTGTTGACGATCTTTTAAATCCTGAATTCGTTCATTAATTTGTTTAACTTCAGTTTCATGATCATCTCTTGCTTTATCAATATCTCGACTCATTCTGTCTAATGTACTTTGGTCACCTTGTTGTTGCTTGTCACGTTGAGCTGTTTTTAATGAAACTTTTATGTTTTCAATATCAGACTGGGCATTATCGGCGGCCCTTTGTAAATCATCACATTTTGAGCTGGGAATATCACGACTAGCGCATAAAGGACGATACCGTGCCAAATCATGAAGAACATTATCATGATTACGCTGTGCTGAATTCAGTTGATTTGTTAACTGATCAATACGATCATCTAGAGATCCTTTCCCAGTCGTTAATCGTAGCCGTAATTCATCTCTAGATGATTCAAGCTGATGACTTCTATAATCATAGTCACGATTTACTGTACTTAGTCGATCTTCGTAATCCCGAATCTGGTGCTCTAAGGCTTCCTGTTCTGGCGTCGAAGCCGCCCGGATCTTTTCTTGAATCGTCGCGACCGGGTTTCCCTGGCTAACCGCACTGTTTTCGCTGACATCCAGACTTTCGACCTGACCACCATTGATGGCTTCAACCGTCACCGTCTGGCGCTGCAAGGTCAAAGGCGCTACCACCAAAGTATCGGTGGTAGCCACAAAAGAGTAAAATAGCATACAAAACACAGTGATAAACATAAAGTAAATTGGCCCACGCAAAATAAACTTGGGCGCGCTATACAACAATGTTGCCGCTTTAATTGGATGCCGGACCTCGACGGCGATATTTTTAGCTTGCTGAGTGGTCTTCTTTGCCATGGCGATCTCTCAAACTGGAAGGAATTTTGTCTCTTCTATTTGACGCTTGGGGTTCTTTCTAGATCAAAAACGTTATCACACGAACCAACTTCAATCATGCGGGAACGGTACAAACCTGCTCCTTCAGCCATTCATTGAAAATTTGATCTCTAATAATATTTTTAAGTGAGTCTGTTAGTTTTGGCACATTAACTGCGTATATTTTATAAACGGTCCACAATGAATTTTCACGAAATGGGCCTATAACCATATTATCAACGCTTTCAAAAGCTTTTTTATCAACTTCTAAAGGCAAAATACCCTTTTTAACATTACCTATATAACCTCCGGCAAGCCTTGTACTTTCATCAACTGAAAAACAACGAGCCAATTCAACAAAATCTTGCTGGTTTCCCCGTGCTGCCGCCAAAACCCGTTCGGCTTCATCTCGCGTTCGGCAAGCGATGCGAGCAACGGATACTGAAGCAAAGCGCAACGGTTCGCGACGATAAAATTCTGTAATCTTACGCGCTGTAACCAAATGCTGCTTCAGGGCATCCCGAATCACTTCGGTACGAATCGTTTCGTACCACTGTACATCTGATATTCCATAGTAATTGAGATACTTCTCAAAAAATTCTGGCCGATCAATACCTAAAGAAATTTTACATGATTTCGCTTTCTTCTCTACATTTTCCTCATCAAGGATTAATCCGAGTTCTTTAAATTGCAATCTAAGCACTTTTTGTTCAATCAATTCATAGATTGATGTCCGAAATATACCTTTTAATTTCATATGAACAATCACATCACTGGTGCGAATGGTCTCGCCTTTAACTGTTGTCACCACCGCTTCAGGCTGCATGATCAATCCCTTCAGCATTTGGGTTTGACACCAAGAAGCCTATTCGTCCAAATCCAGCGATGGCGGATCGGGACGGCCAAACCAATTTCAGCTTGAGGCCTGAATGTGTCACGGAACCTCTCGGGCACCGGTTGCGAAAATGTTTCTGCACAGCGGCGAAAAACCATAAGGACAAGGGCGTTGCATCCACACCATACACCAAATCGGAATAACACGACATCATATGATCAAAGGGCACTCTAGATTATTGCGCAATCGCCGGCCCGCCGCTCGACCCTACTATCGACATCCTGCCATCCTGAAGACCGGAGTTGACGCCAGATAGGGGCCCGTGCCGTGATGGGCAGGCGAAACGGCAGAAAGGCGTGCGAAAACCATGGAAGATGACTACCGTCAACCGAGTCCTTACATCACCGGCGGAGCCCTCGGAGTCTTTTCCAGCAGTGCCGATGAACACATCAATGAATGTATCGCCCGAATCGAAACCTTAAAACTCAAGGTGTTGGGGGATTGGCGGATGGAGAGCGCCGACCGCGCTGAATTCTTGGCTGAACTCAATACATTACGAGCCGCCTACCTACATCTGTGTACACTAGCTGGGAGTTCAGGCTCCGCCAACACTGATACCAACGCAGCACCGTTACGAGAGACCAGCCGCGCGGGCCTTTCATTCGAGGGCGTGTTAGGCGCCAACCCGCAAATCACCGAAAGCCTCGACCGCATCGCGCGAATCGCCCCAACTCCCCTAACGGTTCTGCTGGAGGGCGAAACTGGATCAGGAAAAGAGTTGTTTGCTCGAATAATTCATCTTAATAGTAAAAGAACAAATTTTGTTCCCGTAAATTGCGGCGCTCTGCCATCGGGGGTAATAGAATCTGAATTATTTGGTCACGTAAAAGGTGCTTTTACCGGGGCCACTGCCGATCGTAAAGGGCGATTCGAAGAAGCCGACGGGGGAACCATCTTTTTAGATGAAATCGGGGAACTCGAACCGATAGCCCAAGTAAAATTATTAAGGACTTTAGATGTTGGCGAAATTCAGCGAGTTGGATCAGATAAAGTTCAAAAAGTTAATGTAAGAGTCATCGCAGCGACCAATCGCAATCTTGAAGAAATGGTTGCAGATCATAAATTTAGAGAAGATTTATTTTTTAGATTAAATATTTGTCATTTTTTAATTCCTCCATTAAGAGAACGTCGCGATGAAATTTTATTATTATTTGATTTTTTTGTTCGAAAAATTAGCGCCGATGCGAATTTGCCAATTCCAACTCTTGATAGTAACTTGCACAAATTTTTTGTTGAAACCTATCCATTTCCAGGGAATATTCGAGAGCTCAAAAATATAGCTCAGTATATTGTTGCTATTTACAATGGCCAACCTGTTCGGATTGGAGACCTTCCTAAACGGTACACTGAGGCTTGGCATAAACATCAGTCAGCACCCATTTTAACTTCTATCGCCATCGAAAAAGACGTCGTTCATAGTCTTGGTGATGCTCGCTTGCGTGCTGAACGTCAACACTTGGTCGATGCCTTAACTCTTCATAAGGGCGATATTCAAACCGTATGCCGAGAATTCAACCTATCTCGGGCTCGTATCTATCAACTTCTCAAAAAATACGATCTCCAACCCCATCGCTTTCGACTTAATCCGTAGAATTTCGCGCCTGTATCCTCGGCTTTGGGCACATGAACAAAGCCGGACTACGGGTCTCAGCCGGTATGAGTCCGATCCTATAAAGCGCCCATGGGTGCTCTCGCCCCTGGGCGCTCTGTCTTAAAAGTTTTTACATGCGCTCTTGCGGCGGAATCCGCTCTTCAGGCGGCACTTGATGGTGGTTCCAACCGATAACGTTAAGAGCGGCGGTGAGTTCGCCGATCTGTCCACCAAGTCCGGATGATGTGGAGGTTTCAGCGGTTTGTGCCGGTGCATTCTGGAAATGGGCTTGCAACGGCGGCACAGAGTGATTGATGACCTTTGCCGTATTGCGAACACACCCATTATGAGTGGCGAATGTCGTTTCCATAACCCTCAAAAGTCCTCTCATCTGACCATCCCGCACTCTGGCGAGATCGATAGCGATCCTGTCTATCGCCTTGACAGACTCGGATCGAAGTTTAAAGCAATCAGCTTAACGGCAGATCTTACCCGCCGCGAGGCCCTCATACTCCGCTTCGATGGGCTTGTCATCGCTTCTGGTCGTGTCTTATAAAATTCATTCTGACCGTGTCATCTTATTACCACTTCAAAATGAACACAGTTATTTTTGTCGCGAACGAAAATGACCTTTCTCATCAGCCTTCATCAGACCGTTATTTTCCTTTTTGAGAAAATTATAAGCTCAGTGATACGAGCACGCTTTAGCAATAAGACAAGCGCCTCTCAGACTGTGTTGCACCACCGCACGCCCATGGGTGCCGAAGCCAAGGCGCCAATATTCCTTTGACCACCGAGGAACCTCGACAACATCCTTAGAAGCTCAGAGAGCTAAAGAGCCAAGCCCTCTGCGGGAAGTCACAACATTTACAAATGCAATTTAAGTCTTAAGTATATTTTTAGAAGCTATAGCTAGAGATTTTTCCAATTCGCTACGATCATCATCAATTTGCGCCATATATAATTTAATATTAGTAATAGTTGATTTTAATTTACTTTGACGTTTACGAATCGTATGTAATATTTTTAGTGTTATCAAGTCACTTGGAGATTTTGGCGAAAAACGTCCAATAACACCAACAAACCCTAAGACCATCAAAAGCGCTAATAGACCGCTTATGACTAATAAAATAATGACATATTGTTCAGTTTGACGAGTTCGATGATCAGCTTTATCCAATTCACCGCCGACTGTTTCAATTTTATTATCAACTTTCTGCACTTCATATCCCGTAGTTTTGACCAAAGCAACCACACCAGAAAGCTCAGAGGTTGACGGCGAGGTGATTGCTTGTCCGAAGCTGGGCGTTGATAGACCAAGACAGACCCAAAGCGCTACCGAGACCACGGGCGCTAACTTTAGTGAATCACCTTTGGGCATAATGGTTTCCCTTTCTTAGTCGTTGGTTTCGTTAATGGGCAACGGCTTTGCCGATACCGGCCCTTCCGGTATCACGTTGTTCCCGATCTCACAAGTCTGCGACGGCCAAGTTGAAGGCAATTAAGGAGGGGGCGCGGCTCTGGCTGCCATGGCTCGGTGAAGATCATCCAAAGCGCGTCGAGCTTGAGGTAACCCTTGAGCGGCGGCTTTTTCTAATAATTCAGCAGCTTGTTTTTGGTCTCGGTTTGCACCAACCCCATTAAAAATTAAAACAGCTAAATAAAATTGGGCCGGAGCAAAACCATTGTTGGCAGACTTTGTTAACCATTGCACGGCTTGTTGATAATCTTGAGGGACTCCTTTTCCACTCCGATAGAGTTCGGCAAGATTAAAGGCGCCTTGAGGACTTCCAGAGGCGGCTGCCATACGAAAAGCCTCAGCAGCCGCCGCATAATCCAAGATTCCACCTTGACCTAGCGCTATTCGGAGCCCTTGATCTAATGGCTTCTCATGTTCAGCGACCGGCATAGAAACTGGCGGTACTGGTAGCGCTGAAGGTAACGTTGAAGTTGAAGCTGGCGTGACCTTAGTTGATGCCGAATCCCGTGGCAGAACGGGGGTGGGGAGAGGTGCCGGGGTTGGTTTAACTGCAACAGAGGTGGTGAAGGGAGATGTGCCTAAAGTTGTAGTGATGTCTGGGGCTAGATCGATAATGATTCTGTACAACCGAGTGCCCCCTTGGGGAGCTAATGTTCCGGTTCCTAAAATCCGAATTGCCTGATTGGCCTGAATAATAATTTGCCCTGTCGCGGCTTCAAACCGATAACCAATCAATGGTCCGAAACCACGCAAGAGTAAATTAGCAGGAGGGTGCCAATCAACACCGACAATATCGATGTTTACTTCTCGGCGATTGGTGGCAAGATGCGGTGTAACTGGCACCAATGCGGTAAGGTCAAGAACAACTCTAATCTTATTTGTTCCGCTATGATCTGGATCTTTACCAAATCGAATGGCTTCAACCACAGCTTCGCCGGCTAGTGCCGGCACAATAAAACTGCTGCAAAAAAAAATTGCAGCTAGTGCCATAAATTGGTGTAAGAAATAGTCTTTCCTCTTAGGAAACATGCGACATTAAGACCTGTACTGTTGTTCGTTCAGGAACAGCTGGCGGCGATGGATAAAGAATAACACCAGTATCATTAACATCAACTTTAGCTTCTGGATAAACAAGCAAGACATTTTTTAATACTTGAACAAAAGACTCTCGAAATTTGCGTAATCTTGAGAATTGAGGGCCAAATTGGTTTTGAACATCTGGCCATGGAATGGTTTTTGGTTTTTGCAATGCTCGTAAGCGATAAGCTAACCATACATAAGTATCGATTGCCATTGACTGGTTGCTTATCTGTCGAATGGCTGGTTCCCAGATGGGAACGGGATGTTTGCGTAAAGCATCAAAGAAAGTTTGACTGATGACGACAGTATCTTCCCACAAGGATGGTTGGCGTGGATCGGTATCAGTATGAAAAACGATGCCACCTTCAACAATACTATCCTTTTTAAATCCAGAATAGCGTTTTCCACCTTCAGTTTCGCCTTCCCATGAAAACCGTAGGCTGCATGCGGAAATGCGGGCTGCTTGTTCCTTGACCTCTCGGTAGGAGCGACCGCCGATGGCAATTCCCATACGCTGTAACCAATCATACATGCTGCTGCCAAGTTCGACTTCTCGGCAGTTTTTACGCAAAGCCTGGGTTTGTAAATAGAGTAAGATGAGTCTGGCTCGGGATCCGTAGGGTACACCATAAAGAACATCGCGGCCGTCGATGTAAAGACTTCCGGGATCAACGGTTAAAGACATCGGACCAACAGCCCGATGCCACTTGCCGTTTGGGGTATCAAGGGCCCGGTGGGGTAGAGAAATCATGCAAAAGCCGCTATAGGTGACACCGATTCCACCTTTTTCATCACTGAGAAAATTGTGAACTTTGTCAATCAAACGACGATCTTCGGGATCGGTAACAAGTCGCTTGGCTTGATCACGGCCAACCCGCGCAACCAGATCATGTAGTTCGCCCATGGCCATCTCCACCAAGCTTTGGCAAGTGTCGGACGATCACAGCAGATCTTACTGACAAAATCGAGTTGGAGTTTAGGGGCGCTATCGAGGGAGATCGTCTTGTGAAACCAAGGGGCTGTCGGCTTGATTTGGGGTTTAGGGGCGCAAAACAAATCCGATGTCGGCAAAGCCATAATAGGAAACACTGCGGGCTCTTGGTTGCGACTGCGGTGCCATCTGCCCGGTGTCTAACGGTGGCTTTAATGTGTCAATATGAAAGCCCAATGGCATGAGTGGGGTATAGGTTTAGGACTAAGGGGCAATGGGGTGTTTTATCCGTTATGGTTGGTTATCATTTGATAAAAAAAGAGTTACGGTTGTTTTTTTGGGATTTAGGGGCGTTCGAGAGCAGTAAAAAACTTACTAAAAGTTTACAGCGGATTATGTTTATCATCAAATTAGATAAATGTTCGTCTTTATTTTTGTCATTTTTAATGGCATTATTTAAGAGTAAGCCATGGATGGGAGTAATAAATGCCGTATTTATAGGATTAAAGATAACTTCAATAGAGACATTACAATTATATCAATCAATGGCCGATGAAATTTTTTCTGGATAAGCCATTCTTTACTGCAAACCAAGCCTAAGGAGGTGCGTTTCAAGCGACGGAGGCCGGCTTGCAACGAAAGCAAGCCCTGAGTCAAGCTGAATCAATCAAAGCCGATGTTTCAAGCTTGGTGCCGATTTCATTCCGGCGCGATCTCACTCGTTTCGGAGCAATTTCAGCAGCTCCAACCGGACAAGGAGGGTTCTAGCCGGTTGTCGGTTTGGCGTCAATGGTTATTTGTTTATTTGTTACTTATTATTTGTTTGTGCCCCTAAACCCCAGGGGATAACTCGAGTCGCGCCCCTAAAGGCCAGGTTTGCGCCCCTAATGTCCAAGTTTTTGCGCCCCTAAACCCCAGGGGATAACTCCAAAGCGCCCCCAGACCCCAGGGGATAACTCCGAAAACGCCCCTAAACCCCAGGGGATAACTTTTCAAAATCGCCGACTCGGTGATTCCGAGTCGGTGGCGTGGGGTGATGGCATTTGGCCAAAGAGTTTGTTTAAGACCAACGGCCCTAGACAATGATCCGTGCCGTTGGTATCGGCGGCGACCGCCGCCGCGCGCCCATGTGCGCGAAGCCAAGGGCGCATCCGCTCCCTTGACCTGAGGGCCATTGTCGGCCCGGAAGCTGTCATGCACCCCTTTCTTCTTGAACGACGGAAATTAGCCCCGTCCCTCGAAGAAATTCCTGAACGCCGCTCCTAGGTTCTTGATGGCGTTCAACGGCTTGTGCAGGGCCATCTCGTTGAGCTTTCCATTGACCTCGCCACTGCCCCAATGCTCAATTCCATGCGAACCGCGCCGTTCCCGCAGACTTGGCAAAATGCGTTACCTGCCGGGTCGGCACCTCGGAACATCTCTGGACGCAACCGCGCTAGATCGTACCGCCGCTGGCCGCCCGATGTCCGTGCATCCGGCTTCAGGCGCCCCTCAGTTTCCCAGCGGCGCAACGTCTGCACCGAGACCCCAAGGGCGTCTGCCGCCTCATTTATCGTTACGAATCTGCTCATTTTAATGATGCATGAGCATATTTAGGCAGTGTCAAGACACTCTGCTAAAAACCCCCGTATTTGCGGATAATCGGCATGATCTCCTGTTCGAGATCATCTGGTGTCAAGGGACCGATATGCTTGTATCGGATGCGTCCCTGGCCATCGATAACGAAGGTTTCAGGGACACCATAGACGCCGAAATCAAGGGCGACCCGGCCCTCCCGATCAACCCCGATACTGGTAAACGGGTTGCCATACTGGCCAAGCCAAGCCACAGCGTCTTCTGGTCGGTCTTTATAATTTAAACCCCGCACGGGCACGCCGATTTCGGCCAGATGACGCAGCACCGGCTGTTCAGCCCGGCATGGCGCACACCACGAGGCAAACACAGTAAGCAGTTGGGGTTGACCCGTGGCCAGGGCTGCGCTGTCCAGGCCGACGCTTGAACCGGGCAAGGACGGCAGGGCAAAAGATGGCACCGGCTTATCGATCAGGGCCGACGGCACCAAATGCGGGTCTCGGGTTAAGCCGGCGGCGAAATAAGCCACCAGCGCCGCAAAAACCAGAGCCGGGAGCGCATAAAGCCATCTGGACATCAGAAACCCCTCACCGGCTGTCGTCAGAAGAGGCCAGGGCGGGCACGAGCGGGACCGTTGGCCTACGCCGTCGCTTGCTGGGGGCTCCGATCCGCAACCGCCGATCCCCCAGACTCACCAGTCCCCCAAACACCATGACACCACAGCCCAGCCACAGCCAGGGCACCAACGGATGATGGTAAAGCCGGAGGGTCCAGCCTCCCGTTCCATCCTCATCCCCCAGCGCCAGATAAAGATCGGCGGTGCCGGTGGTACGGATGGCGGCATGGCTCAAGGGCATGCCGGTTACGGTGTAATGCCGCCGTTCCGGAGCCAGCAGACCAACCTTCCGACCATCCTGCGTCACAACAAAGGTGGCGCGTTGGGCGTCATAATTGGGACCAACAACCGGCTCGACCCCCTGAAAGCTCAGGTGATAGTCGGCGATTTCGACGGTATCGCCGGGATGGATCACCTGAATGCGCTCCGAAACCCAAAAGGACGAGCCGGTCATCCCGGCGATGGCGAGTCCCAGGCCGGCATGGGCCAGTGTCATCCCCCAAGCCGCCGCCGGCAGCCCCGCCGCTCGCCGTAGACTGACCCTCAGCGGGGCTCGGAACAAAGCGATACGCTCGGCCCATTCGAGCCAAGCCCCAAAAAAGGCCCAAGCTGCCAGTGCCACTCCAACCAGCGCCATCACCGGCCCGCCGCCAGACTGCCAGCAGGCCACCAGGACCGCCAAGGTTGCGAGGGCCCCCACCACTGCCAATCGCCCCAGCACTCCGGCCCAATCGGCCCGCTTCCAGCTCAAGAACGGCCCAACCACCATGGCCGTGACCAGCGGGATCATCAAGGGAACGAAGGTGGCATTGAAAAACGGTGCTCCTACCGAGACTTTCCCAGCGCCAAGCACATCCAAAAACAGCGGGTAAAGTGTCCCCATCAGCACAGTCGCAGTGGCGGTGGCCAGCAGCAGATTGTTCAGAACCAGCGCCCCCTCCCGACTGATCGGAGCGAACAGACCCCCGGCTTTAAGGGCTGGGGCCCGCAAGCCATAGAGCAACAACGAACCGCCGATGGTCACGGTCAATAGCCCTAGGATAAAGACTCCTCGGGCCGGGTCCACGGCAAAGGCGTGAACCGAACTCAAAACCCCCGAGCGCACCAGAAAAGTTCCGATCAATGACAAACTAAAGGTCAGGATCGCCAACAACAGGGTCCAGCTTTTGAGGGCGTCGCGCTTTTCGACCACGATCGCCGAGTGCAACAGAGCGGTGCCCGCCAACCAGGGCATCAAAGAGGCATTTTCCACCGGATCCCAGAACCACCAGCCGCCCCATCCCAGAGTATAGTAAGCCCACCAGGATCCCAACGCGACGCCTAAGGTCAGGCAAGTCCAGGCGGCCAACGTCCAGGGACGAACCCAACGTGCCCAGGCCGGGTCCACCCGGCCCTCGATCAGGGCTGCGATGGCGAACGAAAAAGCCATCGAAAAGCCGACATACCCAAGATACAGGAACGGCGGGTGCAGCGCCAAACCAGGATCCTGGAGGAGAGGGTTGAGGTCATCACCATCAAGGGGCGGCGGATCCACCCGCGCGAACGGGTCCGAAGTGGCCAGAATGAACAGCAGAAATCCGACCCCGATCATCGCCTGAACGGCCAGCACGCGGGCCTTGAGTGGCAAGGGCAGTGATCGGCCAAACACCGCCACCGCCGCACCGAAACCGGCCAGGATCGTCACCCACAGCACCATGGAGCCTTCATGATTGCCCCACACACCAGCGATCTTGTACAGCAGCGGCTTGGTTGAGTGGCTGTTCTGGACCACATTCAAGACGCTGAAGTCCGAGACAATGGCCGCCTGAATCAACGTGGCAAAGGCAAACCCAATCAGCCCGAACTGAGCCAGCGCCGCCGGCCCGGCAACCGCCATCCAGGCGGACTCCCCGCGTTGGGCGCCGGCCAGCGGCAAGCCAGCCTGGACCAGCGCCACCACCAGCGCCAAGACAAGGGCATAATGGCCAAGTTCTGGAAACACACAGCCTCCCTTTCGCGTCCGGTGCTTCCGTTGGAAGAACGGCGGAACAGACCAGACTCAATCCGCCCCTACTGAACCAAGGTCGATGTCACATGCTGTCCTGCCCGCTTCAGCGCATCGGCAACGGTCGGCGGCATATATTTCTCGTCGTGTTTGGCGAGCACCTCATGGGCCTCAAACAGGCCATCGGGTCGCAACTGCCCTTCGGCCACAACCCCCTGACCCTCACGAAACAGATCGGGCAGAAGGCCGGTGTAGCTCACTGTCACCTTGGTCTTCAAATCAGTGATTGTGAAGCGCACGGTGGTGCCGTCGGGTTGACGCTGGACGCTGCCAGCCTCGACCAAACCACCAACCCGAATCCCGCGAATACCGGGCGGATGCTCTTGAAGGTCCGAGGGGCTGTAGAAGAACACCAGATGATCCTGAAACGCGGTCAGGACCAAAGCCGTGGCGGTGCCAAAGCTCAACAGAACCAGAGCCAACACGATTAGGCGGCGCTTTTTCTTAGGAGTCATGCCGGCAAATCCAAAAGAGGCTCTGAAGCAACAGCATCATGCCGGCGTATCGTCACGCGTGCGCCGAGACAAAGGCCGGGACGGTTGCACGGCCTCTAAGGCGGCCAACAGCCTTTGACGATGGCGCAGGGATTGAAGACTGGCTACCATCATACCGACCAACGCCAGCACCGTAACGGCATAGGCTGGCCAGACATAGGCAGCATAACCGCCCATCGCAAGAAAATTGGTCATGACACCACCCACAAGGGAGAGGACACCCAAAAATCGAGCGTTTCCGGGCTGTCCTTATGATAGGAGGGTGTCCTGGGATTCGTCCAGCGCCCTTTTTCGCCATCATCCCGGTTCATGAACTTTGGAACTGGGTATTGGATCGCCCTCGGACCATTGGGTCTTGGTGTTGGCCCATCAAGGCCGGCTGGACTCAATGGGCATCCCGCCAAATGACCCGCTTGCAGAGATACATCAGGCCGGAAAACAACAGCAGGAATACAATCACACGAATCCCTAGATGCTTGCGCTGATCTTGGGTCGGATCGGCGACAAAGGATAGGAACGTTGCGACATCCTCGGCTTCCTGCTCGACCGTCGCCTTGGTGCCGTCGGCATAAGTGACGCTATCATCCTGGAGCATCTGCGGCATGCTGATCTGATGTCCGGGAAAGTAACGGTTATAATAGCGCCCCTCAATCAGCTTGAAACCATCTGGCGGCGGGTTTTGATAGCCGGTCAGCACCGCTGTAAGATAGTCCTCGCCGCCATGACGCGCCTTGACGATCAGTGACAAGTCAGGCGGAAGACTCCCGCCCATTGTGGCTTGCGCTTCTTTTTCATTAGCAAAAGGACCGATCATCCGGTCATAGGGCCGGGGCGCCCGTTTCAGGATTTTTCCTTCGTCATTGGGCTCATCATCGACCAAATAGGGCCATTGGGCGGCAATGGTCTTGACCTGATCTTCGGTAAAACCAATCCCTTGCAAGGTGCGGAACGGGACCAGCTTCAGGGCGTGGCAGCCAGAGCAGACCTCTTTGTAAACCTGGAAGCCGCGTTGGGCCTGTTGGGGATCGATGGTGCCAAACGGGCCGGACTGGTGCCAGACATGAGCCGGAAGTTCAGGATCGGCCCAAGCATGGCCGGCCAAACTCAACATTAAGCCTCCGGCGGCCAGCAACAGCACAGCCCCGCGCACCGCTTTTTTCAAGGATAAAGCCTCCGAAAGGCTGGCCGGTACGAGGCGCGCCCTTTCGAACAGGCCAATCAACGGCATGATTATCAGAAAATAAGTAAAATAATAGCCGGTTCCGATCCGCGCCAACAGCACCCAGACTCCTTCAGGGCTGCGGGCACCGCAAAAACTAAGAACGGTTATATCAATAATGAGCAACCAAAAGAAGAAGCGGGCCGTGGGCCGGAATGTCAGGCTTCGAACTTTGGCCGTATCAAGCCAGGGCACCACAAACAAAACCAAAACCGCCCCAAACATCGCCACAGTCCCGCCGAGCTTATCGGGAATGGCTCGTAAAATCGCGTAGAGCCATAAATAATACCACTCGGGCACAATATGCGACGGCGTGACCAGGGGATTGGCGGGGATGAAATTATCTGGATGCCCCCAATAGGTTGGCGCAAAGAAGACAAAGACCGAAACCACAATCAGAAATAAACAGCAGGCCAAGAGGTCTTTAACAGTGATGTAAGGATGAAAAGAAACCGTATCCTGTGGCATTTGCGGCTCAAGGCCGGTCGGATTGTTGCAGCCGACGACATGTAGAGCACTGATATGGAGCCCTAGGACGGCCAGTAACAGGAAAGGCAAGAGGAAGTGCAAGGAATAAAAGCGATTCAGAGTCGGGTTATCCACCGAAAAACCACCCAATAACCACGTTACAATGGAATCTCCAATTCCTGGAAAGGCCGAAAAGAGATTGGTGATGACCGTTGCAGCCCAAAAGCTCATTTGCCCCCAAGGCAAAACATAGCCCAAAAAACCAGTGGCGATCATTAAGACGAAAATAAGAATACCAATAATCCACAATAATTCTCGAGGATTTTTGTGTGACCCATAATAAATGCTTCTGGCCATATGAATATAAATAGCAGCAAAGAAAAATGAACTAAAATTAGCATGTAAATCACGCAACAACCATCCGTAATTAACGTCTCTCATAATATGATCAACAGATGCAAAAGCCATCGCGGTGTTAGCTATATAATGCATAGATAATAGGATGCCGGTTACAAATAGTACAGCCAGCGATAATGTCGCGATGGCTCCAAACGCCCATAAATAATTAATATTTCTGGGAACTTGAAATTTTCCATATTCATTCTGTATGAATGTAAAAATAGGTAGTCTGGTATCAATCCATTGAATCAATGGGTTATTGAATTGGGATTTATGAAGCATTGTGATGGCTTCCAATCTGAGATAGTGATTATCCGATCCTGATTACGCTCTCACTGAGAAAACTATAATGTGGAACTGGAAGATTATAGGGCGCCGGTCCTTTGCGAATACGCCCAGAGGTATCATACTGCGATCCGTGGCAGGAGCAGAACCAACCACCGAAGTCGGGATCGCTCAGACGTAGGTTATTACCGTCAAAGATCGGAACACATCCAAGATGGGTGCAGACACCAACCAAGATTAACCATTCCGGCCTTTGAACCCGTGCCGAATCTGGTTCTGGATCCCGTAATATTGATAGATCAACATCTTGTGCTTGCTTGATTTCATCCTCTGTCCGTCGTCGGATGAAGGTCGGTTTTCCCTGCCAAGTGACAACAATCATCTGACCGGGTTGAATTGAAGCGATATTGACTTCAACGGTGGCCAGAGCCAAAGCATCCGAGGCTGGATTCATGCTGTCAATCAGGGGCCATGCCGTTGCGGCTACGCCCGCCGCGCCCACAGCGGCAGTCCCCAAATACAGAAAATGACGCCGATTGGGGCCATTTTGGTTCTCTTTGCTGGTACCCAGAGCCGTGGAATCAGGGGGGATCGACATTAAAACCGCGCTCCACTACATCCGGGACGAGATCATGATCATGGGTTATTCTTTAGAAAAGCGATAATATTCGCTCGTTCGGCAGCATTCCGGATCCCTGTAAAGGCCATCTTGGTTCCCGAAACCACAGCCTGGGGCCTGGCTAGCCAAGCATCCAGGGTGGCTTCGTTCCAGGTCAGTCCGGCGGACGTCAAGGCGCTCGAATAGTTGAAATTTGGATAGGATGCCGCACGCCGGCCAACCACACCCTTAAGGTTCGGGCCAATTCCGTTGCTGTCAAATCGTGGTGGATGATGGCAATAGCCACAATAGACTCTGAATGATTTCTCGCCGGCATCGGCGTCTTGGGCCAGAGCTTGGCCCGAGAGGTTAAACAGCGTCGCTATGATAGCGAACACGCCGAAACCCGCTTTGGAAAACAATCTCATTCTGTGCTTCTTTCTTTTATCAGTTTCAGGCCAAGCCGTGTGGCTCACGGAGAAACAAAACAACCTAAAGCTTTTATTTGCGATTTGGAAGGCGATAGTATCCCGATTTTTAAGATTATCACATCAGAAAGGTTCTATGCCTATAGGGCCGAATCCCTGTGCAGCAGTAACGGAATTTCGTCATCGAGCGCCTCTGACCATGGCCGCAGCGCCACCCCATGGACCGCCTGAATGCGCGCCCCCGACAGCGTTGAATGGGCTGGCCTGCGGGCTGGGGTTGGATAGTCGGCGGTGGTGATCGGGCGTAAGCGTGGAACCGTTGCCCCCAGCGCCGCCGCACGAGCAAAAATGGCCGTGGCAAAGCCGTACCAGCTTACGGACTCGCCACCACCCCCCAGATGAAAAGTCCCAAAGCCACGCCTCTCACCCGCAGCCAGTTTCATGGCCAAAGCGATTAAGGCTTCGGCCAAATCCGGGGCGTAGGTTGGCCGCCCGATCTGGTCATCCACCACCCCCAGCTCTGGGCGTTCGCGGCCTAACCGAAGCATGGTCCGCACGAAATTGCTTCCAAAAGGCGCATGGACCCACGATGTTCGGAGAATCAGGTGGGCCTCCAGCCGCTCGCGCACCGCCCGCTCGCCCGCCGCTTTGCTGGCGCCATAGACGCCCAACGGCGCTACCGGATCGTCTTCGATCCAAGGTTCAGCCTTGCTGCCATCAAACACGTAATCGGTGGACAGATGGATGAGCGGCACCCTCGCCGCCGCTGCGCTGGCCGCCAGATGGGCCGGACCCTCGCGGTTGAGGGCATAGGCTTGATCCGGTTCGGTTTCTGCACGATCCACCGCCGTATAAGCAGCGGCATTGATGATCACGTTCGGGCGTTCGCTTTGCACCAACGCCAGGACCGAGGCCGGGTCGGTCAGATCGAAATCGTCGCGACCCCGACACACCACCACGGTGTCGGCAGGCCATGTCCCTTGTGCCAAGCTGGTCGCGACCTGCCCGTTGCGGCCAATCACGAGAATCCGGGAGGATAGGGCTTTCATGACTGGACCAGCCCCAGTCGTTGACCTCGGTAAACCGTGCCGCGAATCGGCTCCCACCAATCGGGGCGGTCCAGATACCAGCGCACCGTTTGCTTCAAGCCGCTTTCGAAGGTCTCTTGCGGCTGCCACCCCAATTCCCGCAGAATTCGGCTCGTATCCATGGCGTAACGCTGGTCATGTCCAGGCCGGTCGGCCACGAACCGGATCAAGTCCCGACGTCTTGGCACTCCGGGTTCGGGCCGGAGAGTGTCTACAAGGTCGGCGATCTGTTCCACCACATCCAGATTTCGGCGTTCAGCATTGCCACCGATATTATATTTGCGGCCCACCTCGCCCCGTGTCAGCACCAGATGCAGCGCCCGCGCATGGTCTTCCACATGAAGCCAGTCGCGTATGTTGTCACCACGACCATAAACCGGCAGCGGCTTGCGCTCCAACGCATTGAGAATCACCAGCGGAATCAGCTTTTCCGGGAACTGATATGGCCCGTAATTATTGGTGCAATTGCTGATCACCACCGGCACGCCATAGGTATGGTGCCAAGCCGAAACCAGATGATCCGAAGCGGCCTTACTTGCCGAATAGGGTGAGCGCGGGTCATAGGCCATGTCTTCGACGAACAGGCCGGTTGGTCCCAGCGAGCCATAAACCTCGTCGGTGGAGACATGGTGGAAGCGAAACCGTGCCTGGGCGCTGTCATCCAGGGCGCTCCAGTAAGCGCGCACCCGTTCCAGCAGGATGCCCGTCCCCAGCACATTGGTTTCCAGGAAGGTCACCGGCCCTTCAATGGAGCGGTCCACATGGCTTTCTGCGGCGAGATGAAGCACCGCATCGGGCTGATGCTCTCGCAGGACTCGCGCCACCGCCGGGCCGTCGCAGATATTCACCTGCTCGAACCGATAGCGCGGGTGATCTTGAATCTCCGCCAAAGAGTAGAGGTTGGCGGCGTAGGTCAGTGCGTCCAGATTGACGACGGTGCTGTCGGTGGCTGCGATCAGATGGCGGCAAACCGCCGAACCGATGAAGCCGGCGCCGCCCGTAACCAGAATCGTCCGAAATCGCGTCATTCCCGCCCGATCCTCAAGCTATTTGGCAGTCTGGTTGTAGACGAAACAGCGAGACACCTCCGCCCATTTCGGCAAACAGCGATCCTTAGCGGACAACTCGGCTTCGGCTTCGGTCACCGGCCAGTCGATTCCCAGTGCCGGATCGGCCCAATGCAGGCCGTCATCATCCTCGGCAGAGTAGGGTGCGTCGACCTTGTAGGCCACCACGGTCTCGGGCTCTAGCGTACAAAAGCCGTGGGCGAAGCCCGTTGGGATCATCAATTGGTTGCCTTCTTCGGCGGACAGCCGAACCGCCACCGACCGGCCATAAAAAGGCGAGCCCTGGCGAAGGTCAACCGCCACATCAAAAATCGCCCCCCGCAGCACGCTGACCAGTTTGGCTTGAGCTGTTGGCGGGCGTTGGAAATGGAGGCCGCGAACCGTGCCGACCTTGGTCGATAGGGACAGATTGTCCTGAACGAAATCATAAACCAAGCCGTGCGTCGCCAACCGCTGGCGGTTATAGCTTTCGACGAAGAAGCCTCGCGGATCATGGAAGCGCCGGGGCGTCAGGATCAGCAAGTCGGGATTTTCGGTAGGCTGGATCTGCATGCGCCGACTTTCCGATAAAGGCAAACAGCGCCACCGCGCCGGATCAGCGTTGTGCTAGCACTGGGGAGGACTGGTTGCCAAGGTGCCTTGGGCTGCTTTTGGTTTCAGACAGCCCTGCGCGCACCGGGCTTGCGTGGCTGGATCAAGAGGAAATGCTGTGATCTCAATGCCTTATACTCTGGACGTGATCGGCCTTGGTCTGATCGGCGCCGTCATCGGCAGCTTTCTCAATGTGGTCATTCACCGTGTGCCGGTGATGATCGAGCGTGACTCGCTGGACATCCAGGAGGGAGGCGAGACCGCCGGCGAACGCTATGACTTGGCCCTCCCCCCTTCGGCCTGTCCGCACTGTGGGCATCGGCTGCGGCCATGGGAGAATATACCAGTCCTCAGTTACCTGATGTTGCGCGGACGATGCTCGGCTTGCACCGCCCCCATCGGTTGGCGTTACCCGGTGGTCGAAGTTGCCGCCACCGCCACCGGCCCTTTGCTGGTGGCGCATTTCGGCTTGACTGAACAGGCATTGGCGGCCACCGCCTTTGTCTGGTTCGCCATTGCCATCGCCGCTATTGATCTACGCCATATGTTGATCCCTGACATGCTGTCTTTGCCATTGCTATGGCTCGGCCTGTTGGTATCGACGCAAAGCCTTTTCATCGCCCCTGCCACGGCCATCATCGGTGCCGCCGCCGGATATCTGGCGTTTTTCATCATCAGTCGAGTCGGCGCCCGGTGCAGTGGCCGGGTTGTCATGGGTGCAGGTGACGCCAAGCTTCTGGGGGCTATCGGCGCCTGGATCGGTTGGAGCCACCTGCCACAAGCGGCGGTGATCGCCAGCGTTCTGGGCAGTGTCGCAGGACTCGCCCTGATCTTTCTGGGAAAACAGAATCGTTCACATCCAATTCCGTTCGGCCCCTTTCTGCTGATTGGTGGGATCGCGGCCTTGTTATGGGGAAGCGCACTGAGCATGGCATTCGGCTTTCGAAATTAGCCAATGGCCATTTTGGAGTTCTTTAACACTTCAATTTTTTACGAATAATGTAGTTACTAATCACTCATTGTGGCGATGGCAGCATCATACAGAATTAACTATTGCATAATAATATTAGTATATGACGGATCGATTGCGATCAATGCTTAGGCATACTGTCCATAACGATGGGCTTTTTAATGAATTTATTGTCATTTAGCTCTATTTTAACGTTTGGCCTGATCATCTTATGGCCCATTGTCGACTGCCCTCTCCGTGGCAAACAGATCAAATTACCGCAGATTCATCATCGAAACCGCCCCAATGCCCTATTGAATGTTGAAAGTAAGCGTCCCTTCGCGATATGACATCTCGGTGGGGCTTTTTCGGGAGTGAGTCCTTCGACTCTCGCGATAGGCTCGCAGTCTCTTTGTTTGCGCCTGGTCAGACGACTCCAGGCTTTTCGAAAGGTGCGGGATGCGAAAGGCTACGAAGTGTCTCGGTGTCGCCATGCGCCGGGTGTTTCTGACGACGGCTGTTGTCATGTCGGTGGGGTCGATGGCTAAAGCCGCCGATATCCCATTGAGTAAGACGGAAGTCTTCGCAGAGAATGCCTTTGACGAAGATATCCGTACTGTCTTGCGTAAATTATTGGCAACCGATAGCCTCGCCGTGATTTTTCGTCCCGATGTCAAAGGCAGTGTGACCTACGATTTTACCAAAACACCGATTCCATTGCTTGGCGCCTTTAATAAGTTGATGGAAGAAAATGGCCTTGATTACGAATATAATGCCGACACCAAAACTGTTACGATTCTGGTCAAAGGTCTGATCGAGACCACGTTCATTCCGCTCAAGAATAAAAATGTGACCGATGAGGCGATTAAAAGTGCCGCTCATCATTTCGGTCTGGATCAAGAAGTTACCATTATTTATGACGCGCCCAGCAAAACGATCATGCTTAAAGGCAAGGCCGAGCGGGTTAAGGATCTCAGCGATCTGATCGAGCGGTTGGAAACATCCGCCACCGAACGCGATAAGGCCGAGGCCGAGAACTTTGCGGCGGCTAGCTCGGCGGCCTTGTCCCAGGCCGAAGCCATGAAGAGACAGGCCGAGGCCCAGCAGGCGGCCTATCGCCTGTCCCAAGAACAAAAAGAGCAAAATGACATTGATAGCATCCGGGTCGAAGTCATAAAGCTGCATTATGCCAGCGTTGGCCCGACCAAGGTGCAGTTTCAGGGTGAAAATGTCACCATTCCAGGGGTGATTGATACCTTGAATAATCTGCTTGGTGTGACCAATGCTAAAGCAGCCGCTCAAAATGAAACCGCGAAACCGAGTGCGTTTCCCACCTCATCGGTTCCGTCGTCGGAGCCCGGACATGGTGGCGGGACGACGGTCGACGAAAAATATCCGAGTGGTGCCGCCTCTCCGGGAGCCGCACAGCAGAGCAACCCCAGCGATTTCCACGGCACAATTTCCGCCGACGTCCGAACCAATTCGGTGATTGTCCGGGGGACGCCTCGCGAAATCCAACAGGTTAAAGACCTTCTTCCCAAGCTTGATAAGCCGATGGAGCAAGTCGAGATCGAGGTCATTATTGCCAATACCACCCAGGACTTTTCACGAAATCTGGGGTTGAGCCTGGGGAACGACACCGGATTGGTGGGGTCTGGAGCCGTTGGTGGCGCCTTTTCGACGCTTCCGCCGAGCGTTGGCAGCTACTACACCACGCCGACCACGGCGGCGAGTACCGTCAACAACAACGTTTCGCCCTTGACGCTGGCGGGGACGACCACCGGGGTTGGAAGTGTAGCCTCGCTGATCTTCCGAGGCTCCAATGCCACCCTGAACGCCCAGCTCAATGCGTTGGAGAGCAACAACCAGGGTCACATTGTGGACTCGCCTCGGGTGGTGACCATCGACAATGTGGCGGCCAAAGTCAGCCTGGACGGCACCACCTTCCTTGCCGTTCCGGCGGCGGCTAACGCTCCGGGCGGGTATATGACGGTTCCGGCGGGCACAACCCTGAAAATCACCCCCTCGGTCTTGCGGCGCGAGGATGTGGGGGGTGAAAACATGGTCCGCATGGTGATCGAAGCCGAAGCTACCGCCGTTGTCGCGCCGACCACGGCGACTGCCGGCCCCGGTCGCAATGGCGAGCAAATCCAGACCCAAGTGGTTATCCCCGATGGATCGACCTTCATCATGGGCGGCTTGAGCCATATCGACCGAACCGAAAATTTGAATCAGGTTCCATTGCTGGGGGATATCCCGGTTGTGGGCGAGTTGTTTAAAAACCGCGATACCAGCCGTGACTACAAGGACATCATGTTCTTCATCACGCCGAAAATCGTGCCCAAGGCCGCCCTCTATGCCAAAGATGTCGCCGAAAAGCGGTATCTCCAAGCGGAACGGGCGGAAATTGATCGGGTTGCCGATGGCGTTCGGAAGAAGAGCATGCTGCTGGACCTCGGCCATAAGTCCCTTCAGGACGACGAATAAGCGAGGGGATGAGACCAGGGAGGGGGAGTCATGCTGCGGGTGATCACGTCGTTGAACTGGCTGATTGGATGTGTCGCCCTGGCCTTGGCGGCGGCTTACCCCTTCTATTATCAGGCCGGGGTGGCTGAGGCTAAAATGGCGGCCTCGGCGACCATGGATCAAATCGTTCAGGCGGAACGTCTAAAGGCGTTTGAGCCAAACGGTAGCGTTGTTTACTTCAGAATGAACCGGCAGGACATCATTCGGACCACTTTGCAGGTTCCCTTGGTGGGTGCGGCGGCTGATTTTACGTATGATTCTTACTCGGATCACGATCATGCCCTCGTCGTTCGGGCCATGACCAGCGATGCCGCGTTGCGCAGAGGACGTCCACCGTTGCTGTATACTTACGCGGTGTCCGATGTGAACGGCTTGCCCAAGGAAGGGGGGCATGCCGAAGGAACCTGGGAACGATTGTCCGGCAAGTCCGTTGGTCTGCTGGCACTTGCGGGGTTGTAGCCGGGTTTTGTTGGAATGGTATCATCAGCGATGTCGGAGGAACGGCCCCCACCGTCGACCGTCGCTTCAAGTCATCGGCCAGGCCGGATCACGATTGCGCCGAACAGGAGGAATGATGAAAGCGCGGACTCTTGGGGTTATCCTGACAGGTATGCTGGCTCTCTCCGCATGCAGCGTTTCCGAGCCGCCGACAGCCGCGCTCGGGACCACGCCGACTCTGCCAACCGCGCCCAAAGCCACAACCACGCTAGACAGCTTGGTTCTGAGCAAACCCCAATGGCGGGTTGGGGACGAATGGCATTACAGCGACGGCTATGCAGTGCGCGTGAGCGAAATCACCGGCATTTTGGCAAAGTTCGAGCGGCTTGACGCGCCCGGTCAGTGGTTCGTCAACAACGGCTTTTTCCGAGAGACGTCTCAGTCAGATGGCACGCCCCGGCAGGTGGTCTTCCGTTCCGAAAACCCGGACCCGTCCTTCTACACCCTGCCGTTGGGGCGGCCTCTGGTGTATGTCGAAGAATATCTGCGCGATAAAGACTTGATCCGTCACCAAACGTCATGGGTGGTGGAAAGCCGCGAGCGAATCACGGTGCCCGCTGGCACCTTTGATACCTTTGTCGTGGTGATACGCAAGCGTAGCCTGACCAGCGATTGGACCGCTTACGAACGTTGGTGGTACGCGCCTGCCGTAAAGAATTACGTCCGCATGGAATACCGATATGGCGAGGAACCCGAAGGAGCGCGGGTTCTGATGAGCAGCAAGTTGGGGAATTGATGGTCGCAGGGGTGGCTTTGGGGATTAAACCCGGTTTCGGCACTGTTTGAGGTCTGGGGTTATGAAATGTCGGTGATGAACCAGACAAGAACCTTGGCAGCCGGAGCCGGGCGTTATTCGGATTGGCGGCTCTTGGGCAAAGGGGGGACCGCCAATGTCTATCGGGTTCATGATAATGAACTGGATTATGATGTCGCGATTAAAATTCTCAAGCCGGAGATTTTGACCAGCGCAGCCAATCTTGAGTTGATGAAGCAAAGCTTACGGACTGAAGTCCTAATTTCGCGTCGGCTTCGTCACCAAAATATTTGTGCCATTCATGACCTTTATGACGGACCTGAAGGCTTTGGGACTGTCATGGATCTGATCGATGGGGTTGAGCTACGCGATTGGATGAATGAGCATTTCCATGATTTGCTGGATACTGCCGAGTTAAGACTGGAACTATTGCGTAAAATTGCCGAGGCCTTGGCTTACGCCCATACCCTGATTGTTCATCGTGACTTGAAGCCGCAGAATATCTTTCTTCGCAATGGCGATATTCGTCAGCCAGTGATTATGGATTTTGGATTTTCGGTCATCGGTGACAAGAGCGACCGAACCTCGATGCAGGCTTTTACCCCAAAATACATGGCCCCCGAACAATACGAAGACCCTCATAAAGTTGATCGACGAGCAGACCTTTTTGCACTGGGAATTTTGGCCTATGAACTTTTTACGGGACAGGTTCCACCCCACTCATTGAAAGATATTCTGAAGACCCGTAAGCCACCGCGCATTCCATTACACGAGATTGCGCCGCCTAGCGACCGGAATGCGGCGGTTCGTCCGGCTTTCGACCGAATTATTCTGCAATTAACGGCTTATGAACCGGAACGCCGGATTCAATCTGCCGACGAATTGGTTGTGGTTCTGGCAAAATCCAAGGATCTGCTGTATCCGCCCGAAGACGTGAATAGTGGTGAAAGTCCGGCCCTGGGCTTCCGCTCGATGAATGCGGTTGAGGTGCCGGGCGGTGAGTATCTTTTGGGGGCACGGGCCGGTGCCAAGGGAACCAATGCCAACGAATTGCCGACTCGGCGCATCACCCTGACTCCCTTCAAGATCGATCGCATGCCCGTCACCAACCGCGAATATCTGGAGTATGCCGAAGGAACGGGACGGCGCAAACCGCCGCTGCATGATCATCCGGTGTTTGGAGCCCCCAATCATCCGGTGGTTGGCGTTACCTTCGATGAAGCCATGCAGTTTGCGCGATGGGCCGGGGGCATGTTGCCGTCCGAGGCCCAATGGGAATATGCCGCCCGCGCGGGGCAAAAATTAATCGATTATCCCTGGGGAGACGACCCGCCGTCTCAAGTTCGCGCCAATATCAATAACATCTCTCGCACAACCAGTATTGTTGGCGCCTATCCTGAAGGTAGCAATTCACTGGAAATTTATGATATGTGTGGAAATGTTTGGGAGTGGTGCCTGGACGTTTATGAAGAAAAGTTTTATACAAATATTCAGCAAGGAACCTTAAATCCAGTTAATAATCCAAAAAATTCCAGTCCAAAATCCCTTCGCGTTCTGCGTGGGGGAAGTTTTCAGTCTTTTTCCGTGCAGGGTCGTTGCGCATTTCGCTTTTTTGCCTCTTCCTTCGAATCCCGAAACGATATCGGGTTTCGTTTGATCTATAGCTAATGCTTTTTGAGCCAATCCCTACCGTCTAGTATCTCGAAACGGATGTCGTGCATGACCATTCTCCCCTCTCAGGTTCCCGACATCCACCTCGCCATCATCCAAGCCGATGGAGAGGAGCGAGGTATTCTGCTGGATCACCGCCGCGACCGCTATGTTATGGGGCGACGCGAGGCACAATTGGGAACATCGGTTGATATTCCACTGCCTGACCGTCATGTGTCGCGTCGACACTGCGAAATTACCGCTGATCGCGTGAATTACGGCTGGACGATTCGCGATCTTTTGAGTTCTAATGGCACCAGAATCAATGACGAGCTGATTTCTGACGTTCCAGTTCCTCTTTTGGACGGCCAAAAGATCACAGTCGGATTAACCTCCCTGACGGTTCGTTTTGACTATGAAAGCGCCGTAGCCGCCGGCGAGCAGGACTTGATGCCAGAACCCACCGGAACGGTGATCGAGAGCAGCGTCGCAGAGGGTACGGTGTTATTCGGCGCACCTGGGCAAGGGGGCGAAACCGTCCTTTTCGCGCCACCCGCCTCGGCTGTTCTCCCAACGGAAGACCGTCGAGCAACGGACTCTTTTGCGCCAACGATGTTGGTAGACGAGGGTAACGATCAAACCATAGCAACCGCCTATAGGCCAACAGCGGCCTCAGAACCAGCCTTAAAGCCGACTACGGGCCGTGAAGCCACTATTACGATTACACGCAAGACTGCTGCATCGCCAACACCGATGGCACGCCCCAGTAATACGCCTTCCAGTCGTGCCAACCGACGTCAGGAGTTGCAAGACGCAGGCTTTCGAGGCATTGCCCTGGATATTGCTGTGGATGTTTTCCGCGAAGAAGCGCGCTTATCGGCGCTCTGCCGACAGGCGGCGGAAACCGGCAAGACCTTCTTCCGGGTTTTAGCCAATGACCCGACCATTAAGGCCCATAAGGAAATTTATGAGTATGTGGCCAAATCGCTTAAAATACCGCTGGTTGACGATGAAAAATATATTATGGAGCAAGCTATTGAAGAAAAATGGCTGACTTACGCTCATGCTGCTAATATTGGTGCGGTTTTGCTTCGAAATTCCGATACCGATGTGGCTCTAATTGCGACGATTGATCCTTATGATGTGATAATGTCAGACTGGATCGCGGCCAGCGCGAATGTTAAAATAGTTGAAAAGATTTTAGTTTTACCGACGGTGTTTCAATCAGCGCTTCAGCGCATGAAAAACCGGACTGACGAAGATGATAGCAGTGCTGCGGTTCTGGTCATTAATCTTGATAGCGAAACAGAACGAGAAGTTCAGCTACGGGTAGAAAGCGTCGAGGTTCCCAAAATTGTCAATTACTTCCTGCAAAAGTCATTTTTCGAAGGCGCTTCGGATATTCATATTGAACCTACTGAAGACTTCTTATTGGTTCGTAATCGCGTCGATGGGATTCTTCATGAATTAACGACACTTCCAGCATCAATGCATCCTGAAATTGTCTCTCGTGTTAAAATTCTTTCTGGAATGGATGTTGCTGAAAAACGGCGTCCACAAGATGGGCGCATTGGAACACTTATTCGTGAAAATGCTATTGATGTTCGTGTTTCATCTTATCCGACAATCTATGGTGAAAAGATCGTAATGCGCTTGCTTGACAAGAACGCATTGCGCCCATCGCCAGAACATCTTGGCATGATTTCCCGTGATCTTAGATTGCTTTATGACAAATTGGATGCACCGTTCGGGTTGGTGATGATCAGTGGACCGACAGGGTCGGGTAAAACCACCACATTATACTCGTGTCTCAGCTACATTGATAAAAAGACCAAAAACGTCCTGACAGTAGAAGATCCGGTTGAATACCGCCTGAAAGGCGTCCACCAGATGCAGGTCAATGAAAAAATTGGCCTGACTTTTGCTTCGGGTCTGCGCACTATTTTGCGCCAAGACCCGGATGTCATCATGGTTGGCGAGTGTCGCGATGGTGAAACGGCGGGTATGGCCATTCAGGCCGCCTTGACGGGTCATATTGTCTTTTCAACCATCCACACCAACGATGCGGTCGGGGTGATTCCGCGCTTGATTGATATGGGCGTTGAGCCGTTTCTTGTGGCAAACTCGGTATCGCTCTGTATTGCGCAACGGCTGGTGCGTCGAATCTGTAGGCATTGCCAAACCCCGGAAGAGGGGCAATCGGTGCTGGAACGGCTGCATAACGATGCCATTTCTGATGAACGCTTGGCCGCCCTTGGTATTGTGGTTGATCCTGATTTGACGTATGTCACGGGTCGAGGATGTGTTCACTGTCGAAACACTGGCTATCAGGGCCGGCAGGCGGTGTTTGAGATTTTCGAAATTGACCAAGATGCTCGCGCCGAGATTGTTTCCCCGACCTTTGATGCCAACGTGATGCGGCGTCGGGCCCGAGAACGGGGCATGACCACCTTGATTGGTCACGGATTGATGCTGATTGACGAAGGCATGACCACCCACTCTGAAGTCGTTCGCGTCCTGGGTGAGGCATACTAAGATGGCCGGCGTTTCTCGCGTCCATATGATGATCTTCACCCAGCAGTTCGCTTCTATGTTGCGAAGTAAGCTGCCGTTGGTGGATGTTCTGGACAATCTGGCGGCGGAAACGCCTCAGAAAAAGTTGCGCGCCGCCATCGAAGAGGTTTCGGAAGAGGTTCAGCATGGCGTGGATTTGGCCGACGCCATGGCCCGACATCCCCGGATGTTTGACAGTGTTTATGTCAATGTGGTGAAAGCCGGGATGGAATCGGCGAGGTTGGCTGGTTCATTGACTGAAATTGCCCATTATCTCAAAGTGATTCACGATACAGAACGAAAAGTACGATCGGCGATTACCTATCCTGTGATCGTAATGATTGCATTTTTTGGTATTTTTAATGGTATGGTTTTTGGTATTCTTCCTCGCTTCCAGGCGATTTTTGCGAATTTGCATAAAGCATTACCAGCACCGACCCAATTGTTGCTCGATATGGGTGCGTATTGGGGAGCCAATTGGACCTGGATTGTCGGCTCTTTGGTCTTGTTGGTGATCAGCTTTCAAGCCTGGGTCCGAACGCCGGACGGCAATGCTGTTTTTGATCAATACAAGCTAAAGTTGCCGATGCTGGGGCCGTTGTGGCGTATGGCCGCTTTGGCGCGCTTTCTGCGGACCTTGGCGGTTCAAGTCGAAAACGAAGTCGCAGTGTTAGCAGCCTTGCGATTGGCTGCCGATACCTGCGGTAATGTCTTTGTACGCGAAACCATTTATGATATTGCCGCTGATGTGGAACAAGGCCGTAGCCTATCGGTCAGTTTCCGCGATCATCGGGTTTTTCACGGTATCGTGGTTCAAATGATCGCAGCCGGCGAAGAAGCTGGATCATTGGATGAATTGTTAATGTCTTCAGCGGATTACTTTGATAATCTGTTGCAAGATCGCCTTGATCAGATTACCCAATTGATCAATCCGATCTTGACCATCTTCGTGGGCCTCGCCACAGCCGGCATGATGATCGCGGCCTTCCTGCCAGTGTTCCAAATGGGCAATTTGGCCGGCGGCCACTGAACGAAGGAACCCAAAGCCATGGCCATCGATCATCACAAGATCATCAAACCAGCCCCAGCCACGCGGCGACGCGGCTGGGCTGGCTTTACCCTGATCGAGCTGATGGTGGTGATTGCCATCGTCGGTATTTTGGCGTCGATTGGGTTGCCGATGTACTCGAATTATGTACTTCAGAGTAACTTAAATCAAGCCTTGCCAAATATGATGGCCATTGCGGCCAAAGAGCGTACTCATTTTAATCGAACAGGTTATTACCTGGCGACAGGTGATGAGCAAGAACTTCAACAAAAGCTTGGCCTGAATCTTCATGATCAAGGTGATTTTTGTTTTATGGTTCTTTGTGTCGCCGAAACAGGCTGGGCTTGTGGGAATTATGATACGGGTACGGTTGGCTCCTATAATGCTTCGCCTACAAGTGCGGATTTTGGAAGCAGCGTCATTACAACCCCAGATTCTGATACGGTTACGCCGCAGTTTCAGGTTATTGCGGTACTGCGCCAGCAAGGCGCCAGCGCAGCCAGTGATCCTTCAACGGTTACGGGTAATGGATTGTCCTGTAGTGTAAGCACGAATCTTGCGAAGGCCCGTCCTAGTTCTTGGATCGCGTCTGCTGGTACTCAGGGCGGCCAAGGAAGAGTTGTCGTGTTGAGCTATCCTCAGCCTGTGGACGGAACGGCAACAGCTGTGACGATCGGCACTCACACCTCAGACCTTGTGTGGTCCAATGGCGTGACTCTTACCGACGCCCTGAGCAATTGACCCCGGCCATGACCCAACCCATCCGCGCCCGCTCACAATCCGGCTTTACTCTGATCGAGGTCATGATCAGTTTCGTATTGTTGCTGGTATTGATGATGGGGATGAATGCGTTATGGACTCAAGTTTCGGCTCAATTTGATCTGACGACCTATCGCGAGAAGGCTATTTTACGCCTTAGCGGAGAGATGACGCGTCTTGTTAATTTATATACAAGTGCTGAATATGGATTTATGGACAATTATTTAACGGATACGACTGCTGTAGATTATACCAAGAATTTACCGACCGATATGGGAAGCTATATTTCTATTTCTGCAAGTTCATCAACAGTACCAGCTAATGGTAAGCGTCTTATTTATGCTCTTGGGGATGTCAAAACACCTGTTTATGTTGGCGCAGATGCGGGGACTAGTCTTTCTCAGTTTATTCAAACAATCAATCCAGATGGTACATCTCCATCGGCATCTACAGTATATAGTTACATCCTGGTGCTAGGGTCTGGGGATGCCACACGAAACTATGTCTGGCTTGACAATGGTGCAAGTTCAATCGTTGCACAACTAAGTTGGGATATGTACCAGATATCTTCCGACTCGCTCCCATGTTATAATGGAAATGGAAGTGTTCCAGGTACAGGTAGTGATGGTAGATGCTATTTATTAACTGTTTATATTGATTATCCATTTCGATTTAATCGAGTCGATAATACTGTTTCTGAAATTCCTGGCATTCCCATTGATACAGTCACTGCTCAGACCATTGTTGGGAAGCTCTTCCGATGACATTATTAAATATAGCCCGTCATCGTGAATCTGGGTTTACCTTGATTGAGCTAATGGTTGCCATGACCATTGGTATGATCGTGATTATGGCGGCAACTGAGTTGTTTCTTGATGCGGTTGGAGTCGCCAACACCCTAGAACGTCAAGCCACACTGAATCGTCAAGCACGGGAAATGTATGATATTCTTTCATTGGGAGGTCATAGGATTGGAATTAACGTAACAAATTCGAATGCGAGCGTCGTTGATCCGCTTGGAAATTACGATGCGGACGTGAATTATCATTATATTTTTGGTCTTCGCGGGCGTTTTTATCAAACATCTACAGGTAGGATGGGCTGGTCATTTCAGACGAGTCTAATGGAGGTCAGTGCATCTGGTGCGTTACTGTATAAGCTTGCGCTATACCCAACAAATAAAACGCCCACTCAAATAACAATACCTTCATATGTTATAATCGATAGCGATCAGATAACAGAGACAACATTTAACTGTAATGCGCAATACGATCCTCTTATTGAATGTGCATCGGACAGCACAACACCAACTATGTATGGATATTTCCGTTCCGACAGTTCTGCTCCTCCTTCTGGCCCGCATGCTGTTCAGAGTGTTGTTTTTGATTTATTTGATCCGGTCTATTATTCTCCCGCTCAGTTGGTCAATGAAGCCGAGGAGGATCGACGGACGGTTTATTGGACAGCATATGCCTCTGAGATTGATAGGACTCCGCCATGACTAAAATGGAACATCCTCAGCGCGGCGCTGTGTTGTTGGTCGTCATGCTGCTCATGGTGGTCTTGATGCTGATTGCTGCCGGGTTGAGCAATTATTTTTTAACCTCTGAAGACCAAGCTGTTGAAAATCTTTTGATTGACGTTAGAACCTATTGGGCACAAATGGGTCACGTTTATTATGTCCTTAGCCGAACTGGTGGCCAAGGCGTTTGTGGGAGTCTTGATAATAGTACTAACAATCAAAAATATTATTGCGGAACAACGTCAACATCCGCACCAACTGATGATGATTCTAATGGAACTTGCGATTCTAGCGGATCATGCGGTAAAATTAGTTCAGAATCTACCGCTTACGCGAAGTCAGATGTTTTTACCAATTCATATACTCCACCTTCTTTTACCGGACGATCATTAATTAATAATACTCCAGCTTCAAGTTTACAGAAATATTCAGTAGAATTAGATACTCTTGACAAACTGGCAAGCAGTTCTGCCCCCACTGTGATTGATCCGGGGTCAAGACGTTGGACTTTTCCACAAGATAATACTTATGGAGAATCCAATGTTACGACAGATTATTATATAACGTTACGATCGGTTGTTAGAGATCGCAGAATGACGGACCAAAATGGTGCATTTGCATCACCGCCAAGTTATCCAGCAGACATTACGAGCAGCGCTCCGCAAAAACACCCACAATTAAGAATGGATATTTCTGTTATTGATAGTGGAACTATGGTTTCTTCGCTTGGGCCGTCGATTAATGGTTTGAAAGACCGAGCCGACCGCCTGACGATCGGGTTTGGTGTTACCGATAGCTATCTCTCTGACAATACATACACAAACAGAGGGTGCGATATAAAATCGAATCCTACCTTATCACATGAAGGCCAAGTTTGTATAGAATTCATCATGCGTAATGCTGATTTGCCCCTAACAAATTACATGACCCAGTAAACCTAAAAACCAGCACAGACCACCCACCCCCGACCCGACCGACGAGGATATCATGTTTAAGTTGTTCAAGAAGCGTGAGGCGGAGGAGGCCAAGGCGGGCGAGGGGCGCTTTTTGGTTTATTTGCATGTCGCCGATGACGGGTGGCGGGCGGCGATTGTTGACAAGCATCACGAACACGAAACCCGGATGATCGGCGACCAGGGCGAAGCGGCCAAGGTGCTGGTAGATTTGCCCAAAGATCACGGGACCGAACAGGCGATTGAACAGATGTTTAAACTCGCCGGGGACGGTTTACGACAGCATGAATCCCAGCGGATTTCCGATATTCGTATCGTGATCGGCGATCCTAGGGTGATGTATATCGACATGCTGCCCGATATTTTTTCGTCAGCATCGACCGCAACTTTGCATGAATACGGACGCGCTAATCTTCGTTGTCGCGGGGTCTCTTTTGGTCTTGCTAAATTCGGGCCGGTGGATCGCGGCCTAGCTAAGGCGAGCGGCGGCGTCATCGCCTTCATCGATGCGGCCCGGTTGGGCGCCTATCTGTCGCGGCTCGATCGGCTGGCACTCAAAGTGCGGGCCGTCACGCCGATTTCCGACATCATGCTTCGCCAAGCCCACAGCAAGCCGCATTCCGGCCCGGCGGTATCGCTTTATATTGGCGCCCTGTCCAGCATTCTGGTGTTGTCCAATCCGACCATTGGCGCCATCGTCCGGCGAGTTCTACCCTTCGGTGTCGGCGTCTTGGGGCGGTTGCTGGCGGAGGGCAGCGGGGTTTCGTATGATCAGGCCATGGGGTCTTTGGCCGAGCAGGATTTGATTTCGGAGTTGCGGATCGGCGGGGAAACCGATGGCTTTGACACCCTGACCAGTAGTCCAGCCGAACGCATTCTCGGCGGAGCGATCCGGAGCTTTTTGGCCGATATTAACGCCTCTGTAGCCTTTTTCGAAGAACAGCGCTGCGCCGGTCGCCCGGTCTCCATGGATATTTACGGCGATCTTAGCCGAGTGCGCGGGCTAGAGCGGTTGTTGCGGGAAAGCCTGTCTCAAGCTCCGGCTCCCCTGACCGTGACCTTCGAGACGCATTCGCTTGTCGATCTCATTCAAGCTTTACCCACCGAAGCCCCGCTGAATCTGTTGTCCGAGGCCACTGGCGATTTGCGGATTGGCGCCGTCACCTACACCTTCCAAAATCAACAGTTCCGTCCATCCGAAGAGGTTCGGCGCGAAGTCGCCGCACGCGATCAAGCCAAACCTCAGCATCGCCATGCCAGCAAAACAACTCGAGCCCGCCGGGGTGCGTCGGAAGCGGCCGCCAAGCCGTCTTTGTTGGCCCAGTTGCGCGCTCGTCTGAACGGACAAACCCAAGGCGGGAGCGAAGAAGACGCCGCCGTTCGCCGTATGGATCAACAGGGATTCGCAGTATTGGGGCTGTTGGTGGTCGGTGTGGGCTATCTCTTATTTAATATGAGCAGTGATGTCCATAATAAATATAATAATCAAATCGCCGCTTTTGATCTTGCCATGGCCGACAATAGCCAACGTCATCAGGCTGTCTCCAGCGGTGGGATTCAGTATCATGCTGCCGATGATGTCGATAAAGTCTTATGGACCGAAAAAATTATTTCGTTATCAAATCATTTAACCAGTGAAATTTGGTTAACTGATCTTTATTTAACAACAGAAACCAGAACAATCGATAAAGTTGCGCTTAGTACTAAGAAGTTAGTTATGGAAGGGGCTGTATTACCCTCAACCGATGGCCATATTCAGAAAATTGCCGAGTATATTGATGCCTTACAAAATGATAAAAGCCAGTTTATGAGCGATTTCCGAGATATTACCTTTGAAGGACTATCGATTGATACCAGTGAATCTGATCAAGTGGTCCGTTTCACGATCGAGGCTTGGTATGATGAATCCAAACGGCAAGAGATTGTCAGCACCGCTGCCGCCGCCAATGGAACCGGCGGTATCGATGCCATGAAACAAGCGACAGAGCAACATAACCAGCAGCTCCAAAAAATTCCAGGCATGGCCCCGGCTGGAGCCCACTAAATCCGCGCGCTCTTGATCGGTTTTGAGGTGATTTATGGACGCTTTTATTCGCAAATACCAATCCTTCATTGTCTCTCTGATCTTTGCATTGGTGGGGATTGCCGCTCTGTTATATTCCGCCGTGATCAGCCCGGCAACGGTGGCACAAGCTGATACGATGGCGCTGACGGCCGTCATCAAACGAGACAGCCAAGTTTTAGCCTTGATCCAAGCCAAAATGGCCGAAGATGTCAAGAGCGGCGATGATCAGGTGATTCATAGTCTGCCGGCTTTCCTGAAACGGATCAATGCCATTGCTCATGAGACCAATGTTATTGTTAATGAATTGGTCCCGTCAAAAGATCAAAATATTAAATTTACTATTAAGATTACCACAGATTTCTATACTTTCTTAAAATTTATCATGCGCCTGGAGTCCTTGGATGTGGCTATTAACGATATGCAAATCCATCCCTTTGATAGCACCAAGAAAACGCCAATTCATGCAATCGAATTCACAATTACGCCTCGCCATGATGGCAAAGAGCTTGAAAGTTCCCGTATCGCAGCGTTGCGTGAAGCCGCCGAAGCGCCAGACCGGCGCAATCCGTTCCAACGCTTCACATATATCAATAAGGCGGTGACGACCGAAATCGATCTGACATGGATTTATAAAATGTCAGGCATTGGGCGAATTGGTGACGAGCAAATCGCGACCATCGATAACAAAGATTATCGCAAAGGAGATTTGCTCGAGAATATGACAATCACAGCGGTTCTCAATGATCGTGTTCAGCTTGAACGGAAAACAGATCATGGAACAGATCGCTATGTCCTCCGATTCCGTAATTCTGGAATCAAAAAACCTTGAAAATAAGATCATTTGGGGTGCGTGGCATGAACATAAGCAAGACACTTCTGACCATTCCGGCAGCTTTAGCCCTGTGGGTGTGCTTTTCGGTGCCGGCTAAAGCCGATTACTATGATGATGCTTTACTTACGTATCAGCATGGTGAATATCTTGATGCCTTTGTCATGTTCGAAAAGCTGGCCACGCAAGGTGATCCGCGTGCCCAGTTCTGGATCGGCACCATGTGGTACGAAGGCAAGGGCAAGCCACAAAATTACCGGGAAGCTTATCGTTGGTATCTGCGTTCTGCCTATTTAGGGAATGCCAACAGTCAAAATAATCTTGGCCTGATTTATGAAAAAGGCCAAATTCAGCCAGCCAATCCGGTGGTTGCTTATGCTTGGTTTTCTCTGGCGGCAGCCCATAACGACGACGAAACCAACACGGTTGCGCACGATAACCTGAATCGTCTGACCGATAGCCTTAAGGCAGAACACGAAAATGAAATCATTGAAGGCCAAGCTTTAGCCCAGGAATACGCCGCGCGCATCAATACTGAAAAGCAGGCCCAAAGAAAGATCGATCTGGCCGCAGTCTCGGCGCCACGTCTGCCGCCCACCCCGTCCCCCGGTGTTGCCGAAGCCGGAAGACATCCGGTAACATTAACCCCGGTTCTGCGGCGAGGTTTCGGCGAAATCTACAAGGTACAGATCGGATTGTTTGGGCAGGCCCAGAATATCAAGGGCATGCGCGCCGATCTGGCCAAGAAGGGCTATCGATTTGAAGACAAGATGATTGATGTTCAGGGGAACAGCTACCATCGTTTCCGTATTGGCCCTTATACTTCGCTTCAGAGTGCGCAAGCAGCCAAGCAAAAAGTTGATCGCCTGTTTAAGCTCCAGAGTGCTGTGATTCCATTGCTGAGGTAGAGTGATTTGTGGACATACCCGCAAGAAGGTCTCGCCTTCTTGCGGGTTTTTCGAGGTGTAATGTAGTCTATTGAGTCGGTACGCTCTACTCTTCTTTCGCCACCAATCTCAAGTGGCGCAGCGGAACCCCCAAAGTTCGGGTGTCGTTCGGAGCGAGGAAGGTATCGCTTTCGATCCGTATGGTCAGTTGGCGGGCCGACGCCACCGAATCCAAGGGCAAGCTGGCCGACCAATCCTCCGATGGAGCCGCGCCGTCAAACAGGACGATGCCGTTGACCTGCACGCGAAGATGAGTTCCGCCCGGCGGCCTCATGGCTCCGAGGGCAATCTCTAATCGGGATGCGGGATGCTCTGGGTTGTAGGCTGTCGTCAATTCGGCCTCGCCGTTGGTCCAACGCAAGGGACCATCCGGCATGGTTTCAACCGACCATAACCCGTGGCTGTTGATCGTCGGAGTGGCGGGCAGCAAATCCAGCGTTGGTGTCACTCCACGATAGAAATCCCACGCGCTCCGATCTCGACCCAACCAGATCACGGTTTGCCAGGGTTGAACATGCTCAAGGCTGGTGGTGACCAAACAATCCGGGGCTATTTTCTGTGGCTGTAGCCCTAATGGAAAACCAGTTCCAAAATAAGAATCAAGAGGGTGGACTGATGACCAATCAAGGCCAAGTTCCGATAACGTGACCTGAAGATAACGTTCTAAAAATGGATTCTCTACATCCAAATGAGTTCGCCGGCAAGTGACCAATACCGCTTTCCAAGGCCGCAAATCCCACGATAAATCAGCCTTGAAACTAGCATCTTGTGCGTCTGGATATGGTGGATAGGGATAGGGAATGCCATTCGGAGCTTGTGCCACCGCGACCGGGCGGTAAAAGCCGAAACCGAGATGCCCCAAAACGAATAGCCATGCCACGACATGCCACCAGCGATGCCCTTTTCCTCCCAGTACAGGCGCGGCTAGTAGGATGAACAGCAGCGGTGCGGCCATGGCCAGGGCCTTGCCGGCAGCCCAGTATTTGCCATAAAGCAAGATCAAAACCGGCATCGCCAAAGCAAGGAGAGCCCCTATAAAGAATCGGCTACTGCGTGCTGTGATCTGATCACGCCAAACCGCTCGGACAATGCCAATCGTAGCTGCAAAAAATAGAACAAGTAGGACCAGTAATCCTACTTTCCAGCCGATGGCGGTCCATAATGGCAATCCAACAGGCGGCAAAAGAAAGTAAAACCCTATGGCCGAGGTTATGAACTCGATTGGAAATGAAAATAGAGCATATAATGTTCGTTTCGATAGCTCGAAGTGGCCGAATATAGTAGCATAATCCAGGTCTTGTTGGAATAAATAGCGCTGAAAATACTGATTCCAATCAGCCGAGGCCGTGGTCACCACAGAAATCTGATCTACCACATGGCCCATTGTGCCTGCCCATAAAGGCAAACATGCTGCCACCGCCAAACCCGCAGCGACCACCAGAACCGCCGATCGCGCCACGGTAAAGCGTGAAAAGCGGGAGGTCACCAGCATCACAACGCACAAAAGCCCACAGGGCAGGCCATACTCAAACAAAATCTCTGGATAATAGTAGAGAACCGATATGGATAAAATTGTTATCAGCATCAAAAACGACAGACTTTCTAACAGATGTCGACGGATTGGAATTGAGGAGGGTTTCTCCATGGCCAGTACCAGGGTTGAAAAAAGCAACATCATTAACGGCATTGTTGCAAGTTGGCTCCAGGCATCAATATCGAGAACATATTGCATAAAAAAGCCAAGAGTAAGCCCTGCTGCCAGTATCGCACAGACAATGATCCGGGCTCTGACGAGATTAATCAAAACAAAGCTGGCGGAAAAAAACATCAAAGATTGCATCATCACCATATAAGCATAGCTACTATCAGCCGATAGGCTTCTGAACAATGTTGCCAATGCCGCATAGGCCAAACCAACCGTTGGGCGGGCATCAAGTTGTGACTGTGCAAATAGAAGATAGTTATTATCACGAGCCGTTTCGGGTGTGAGTGCCTGAAGTGCGGCGAAACTATGAGCCCGCATCGCCGAACTATAGGCAATGTAATTGATCTGATCCCACTGGTTCCCTTGAAAAACCGTGAATTGTGGGCCGCCAATCCAGGCTGGCAGGAGCACTGCCCCCACAACCACGGCCAGAATTAGGCCAATCCCCACCAGCCGCCGTTCCGGTAAGCCGGTGCAACCGCCCCGGCGCCACCAGGGCCAAACCAAGCACAGTAAAAAAGCCGCTCCGGCCAATCCCAGCGCCACCAGCAATCCCCAGCGCGGGGCCACGCCATAGCGGTACAGTAAGGTGATGAGAACGCCAAACAGTCCGTATCCCAGGACTGGCGCCGCCAAGCCCCGCCAACGCACCCTGTCGCCCGGCAACAGCCGAGACAGCGGATAACCGAGACAGAAAAGGAGCGCCAGCGAACCGCCGACGAAAAGAGCGTCCAGCATTGAAACTCCTACGGTTAGCGAGACATCGCCCCAAGCCCGATTCGGGTTACTTGTGCCAGGCTTTCTGGGGTGCCGATATCGACAAATCCTCCCCGCGCAACCTCGGTTCGGATGGTCCCAGAAGGGAGACGTTGAAACAGATCTCGTTCCAATGACGGGCCAGGAAAATTGACCAATTGATCCAGAAAAGCCGCAGAAAATAGGTAAAATCCGGCACTAATCAGGCCCAACCCTCGATGATTAGAGTCTTTTTCGACAAAGCCGCTGACAAATCCTTGCGTATCTCGTTCAATCCGACCATATCGTGCAGCATCGTCAACTTCAACGCATAACAAAGAAAGACTTGCGCCCGATTCGCGATGGCGATCTGCAAAACCAGCTAAGTCCGCATCCACAAAAGTATCACCATTCAATACCAGCACCGGGTCTGTGTGCAAGTGCGGTCGAGCGAACCGCAAAGCTCCGGCGGTGCCAAGGGGTTCCGGTTCGATCACTGGACACAACATCACCGGCCCCGACGGTCGGCTTGCCAGATGTGCCACCACCAAATCCGCGCGATATCCTAGGCATAGCACTAGGCGGTGACTTCCGAAATCGGCTAAGAAGTCAATTAAATGATCTAGAAAAGGGCGATTATCTACAGTGGCTAATATCTTTGGCTGATTACCAATAACGCCTCTCAATCGAGTTCCCAAGCCACCGGCCAAGACCGCTGCGTCAACACCGTTCAAACCACGGAGTGGGGCCGAATGGGCCGGCATCGTTCACCTTCTTTCAACGAGGTCTGGGCAATGGGAGTCAAGGCTAGCAAAAGCATCGCCGCAGCCATCTTGACCACGGCGATGTTAGTGTAGTTTATCCCTATCACCAAACGCTTCCGCGTGCGGCATGATCATGATATTTCTGACTCGATCGCTCTTCACAGCCTGAGGAGTGGGGACGGTCTTGGGGGATGAGGGGACAAGGTGATCGATTCCGAGAACCAAGATGCAGACCAGGGTGCAAAGGGAACCCTGGATGCAAAAACGGATGCTCTCAAGGCTCAAGGTCATAGAAGAAAAATTCGTTATATTCTACAGAAGAAAATCAATGGGCAATGGGAGAATCATTTCCTGACCGCTGATCTGAGCGCGGCTGCCAATATGATTAAATATACGTTAATCAATCATTTTACAGATGGACTCAGACTTTATCAATATGATGAAAATTCATTATCTCAAGATAAAGATGCTAAAGGATTGTTTCATAATATTGTAACGAATGAATCTGATTTATTTAATGTTAGCCATGACTCTGAAAATTTGCAGCCATCTGGCCATCTTGATGATGCAGAACGAAAGGATTTTTCAGATCGAGACTTGAGCGGTTTAGATTTTTCTGGACAAGACTTTTCAGGAGCAAATTTTAATCGTTCAAGACTGGTTGGTGCTCTTTTGAAAGGGTGTCTTCTTAGAAACGCGACGTTCATTGATGCCAATCTCAGCCATGCCGACCTGACGGATTCCGATGCCACCGGAGCCGATTTCTCGTGCGCCAACCTTAGCAACGCCAAATTGGTCAAGGCCGACCTCACAGCCGCCTGTTTGATGCGAGCCGAGGTCTACAGCGCCGATATGACCGGCGCGGTGACGAAAGGCGGACATCTGGGGGTTCGCCATATTATACCAGCGGCGGCCTCCCTAGTTGGCCTGATCGATCCCGGCGGCTACTCGTAAAGGTGGCTTATCAGGCGTATTTAGACTGTTCCATATCGAACTGAATAGCCAGCATCCGACGCAACAACAAGGCGGATCGTTCCACCGGCTCGGCCTCAAAAGAGGTAACGGGCAAAGGCTCGCCGACCAAAGCCGCTGCTAGGCAGTGGTTCAAATAGGCCTCGAAAGATGGTGGCAGGTCTCCTAGTTCGGGATCAGGGTCGACATCATAGAAAATAGGACCGTCGGGGCTATGGATCGCCAAAGCCACGGCCCAGCGCAATCCCAGGGCTGTGGCAGCGTTACCGACCGTTTCAAGAACCAATGGCGGCAGATCCGTGACAGGAAACAGGCTTTCCAATCGCTCGATCCCTTCGCGATTGGGCGGCGCCGTGGCCAAAACCAGCACCACATGGCCATCCAGCACATAAAACCGCAGCAGTGGCCCCGGACACACCGCCGCCAACACAACCGGCGGCTTATCTGGTCCAACCAAGTGCTGCCGTTGCCGCTCTTGGAACCACTGCCAAGCGGCCCGGCCTGTCATCGGTCGCCAAACCACGCCTTGATGCTGCTGCTGAAAAGCCGCCACCGTCCGGTCATCATTGCCGATCAACATCGGCGGTACGGCAAAACCAGTTTGGCCTAACCGATCCAGTTGGCCGGGCCGATCAAAGGCGGCCAGCTCGGACGATACCGGGTTATAAAGTCGGGGGCCGCCGCGCTGCTCCAGCCAGGAGAACACGCTGTATAAAAAGCTGTGAGACTGCTGCCGGATGACGGCTCCCGCTTGCCACAACGACCAATCGCAAATGGGATCTGCCGGCGGCAACACAGGGTCTTCATAACGAAAGCCGTGGATATACAAGGCGTCGAGCCGTTCCAAACGGACCTTGTTCCAAGAGACCCCCTCGGAGTCCAGAACCACCGGCTGTCCTGGCTCTAACCACACCGCATCCCGCACCGGCAGATGTCGGGCTCCAAAAATTCCCACAGTCACGATCGCCCCCCATATCTGCCAAAGCGGGATGCCTTTTTGCGGGTGCAGGGCAAAAGCTCCGCAAAACCACCCCTCTGGAGCGCTGCCGTCCCGCCCCCGTCGGCCTTACTTCGCCTTCCCGACCTGCTCCGCTCCAAAATACTTCAGATGGCCGGCATCGGCCAGCAACATCAAGCGGCGCTGGTCAAGGGCTGAGACGGCCAGTTGGCTGGGTAACACATTCGCGATGGTGCCCTGAGCATAAAGAAGGGTCGTTTCCGCTTCACGACTGTTGATCCGGGCCCCGATCCAGGTCTGTTCGGCGCTAATCCGGTTGCGTAGGGCTTGAATAATCTGATCATTGCCCACCAGACCGGCCTCTAACTGACGAACCAAACTATCATAGGCCGATACCAATAGTTTGGTCTCTTGGGCGGCGTGCGTTTCCTGGGCTCGTGCGCCTTGAAGTACTGCCAGATCGGTGGCGAGTTCTTGACGTACTTGGCCATCGGTCTGACGAATGACTATCTCCTGATCTTCGGCAGACAACCGGGCAATATCAACCGCAGCATTGGCGGCCCGATTCTTCCAAGGATAGGTATAGGTCAGGGTATAGCTTTGATTGACAGTATCCGGGTTGACCAAATTGGCTTGGCTCTGCCCCGGATCGGCGTAACCATAGGTCGAACCATTTTCCCCCAAGGTTCCGCTGGCGCTGAATTGAATGTCGGGGCGCGCTTGGTTCTGGGCCAATTTCAACGCCACATCGGCACTTTGACGGCCAAGATCGGCAATGAAAAAAGCCGGGCGATTGAGACGGGCGGTACTCAAGGCCACATCAAAGGTCGCAACCCGCGTCGCTTCCAGGTCGTGGCCATATCCGTAGGGAAGATAAATAGCGGAGCCGGTGCGAGCGTCTGGATCCCCAATCAATTGCGCCAAGGCCACTGAAGCCGAGAGATAGACTTGCAATTGTTGTTCGACCGCGATTTCAGCTCGTGATACTTCTGCCTTGACCTGGGCCTCTTCATAGCGTGTGACCAAGCCAGGGTCTTGTTTGATGATCCGCGCCTGGCGATCCCGAAGGTCGATCGCCATTTTCTGATTTTCAACCGTCGAGCCAAGAATTTCCAATTGGCGCACCAATTCGAAATAGGCCAGATCGATGCTTTCCAAAACCTGATTGTTCAGATCCTTGACATTCCAATCGGCTTGATGACGGGCAATGGCCGCGTTCCGAATCGCCGCATGATCGGCATTGTCTTCACCGAATCCTTTGCCGAATGGCACCGGTGTATTGAGAGTTACGGTCAGATTGGACGAAAATTCGCCATCTTTCCAATAGTGATTGGCATCATAATAAATGCGTTGCTGGATCGTCTGATCCGTTACCTGCACCGAACCGCCCCACGGAAGCTCCTGGGTTAGCCCCAACTGCATTGTCACTTGTTGAATGGGATGGCCATTGTTGATCGTGTTATTTGCCACGATCTCGGCCTGAGTTGGGTTGGTGTTGCCATTTTCATAGAATTCAATCGCCCGAACTGCGGGCTTGCCCAAATCGGTGCAACTGGCGAAGGGGATGGCACAGAAATCATCCCGCCGATGAACACCATAAGGCCCGAAATTGGCCTGTAACGGATCGATGTAATTGGTGGATCCCGCTGGATCGGCATCGAAAGGCGTCACGCCGCCACTGGGAACACTGTTCCCGATATACTGACCCCCCGCTGCCGCCGGCATATCAATGCTGACCGACTTGGGCTTGACGGTCCCGAGCCGTTCGCGCAGATAGCTGGCTTGGCGGTCATACCCCAGCGACAGATCAAGCACCGGGTCAAACACCGCCTCGGCCTCGCGGACCAGAGCTTGCGCCAAGTCTGACTGTTGCCGACCGATGGCCAGTGGCAGGTTGGTTGCTAGCCCTTTGACCACGGCGTCACGGCGGTTGATCGGTAAGATTGCCCGCGAAGCCACGTCGCCGCGACCCATCTTCCGTGCCGTCAACAGGCTTTCAACCAAGGCCCGCGATCGCTTCTGATCCTCCAGCACCGGGGCCGGGGTCAATTGGGCCTCGACCACCGCCGCCACAGCGACGGCATGGTGCTGGACGGCATCAGAGCCAAGTTCGGCTCCGGCGGCAAGCGATGGCAGCGACGCCGCCAACGACAGGCTTGCCGCAACCGAAGCTGTACGCAGCAGGGCTTTGCGGTCGGCAGTCATCACAGCGGACCTCCGAAGTGTTTGAGAGCGCCGGACTCGCGCAACAGGGCGAGCCGCTCGCGATCGATGCCGGTTTGCGCGGTCAGATCGCCGTAACGCTCGGCAAGAGCGCCCACCGAGGCCAACAGGGTTGATTCGGCAATCCGTTGCTGAACTTCGGCTTGAACCAACGCTGTTTTGGCTGAAAACAGCGTCGAGAGGCGCGAGATCGTCTCGTAAGCCGCGACCAAGCCCTGGTCCTGTTGCTCCAGCGCCAAGTCATAGACCGTCTGGGCATTCTTGACATTTTGTTTGGCGATCCGCACCTGTTCCCGCGCCGAGGCCAGCGCCCCTCGTGCGGTCTCAAAGCTTTCCCGCGCCTTCAATTCGACCTCGTGCAACAAAATGGCCTGTTGATTGAGGTTATGTTCGGCCTGAGTCAGAGCCGCCTCGGCGGCGCGGTTGCCGATGGGGAGCTGATAGAGCAAGCCTAAGGTCGCGGTGAACTGATCCTGGGTCAGGAAACCATTGTAAAGGGATTCCCCGATCGAGCTATAGCCGTAGGTGCAGCATTCCGCAGCGGAAACATTGGCTGTGACCGACAGGTCAGGGCGAGTTTGGGCTTCGCTCTGAGTCCGCCGCAAACTGGCAATCCGCACCGCCACCGCTTGGCGCTGATAATCGGGGTTTTCCAGGATGCGGTCAGGTTCTGTGATGTCCGTCGTCTGCCGTCTGAGCAAGGACTCGTCACCAATCGGCAGCAGCAATGCGTTGTTTTTACTGTCCAGTAACTTCTGCATGGACTCGGATATGCTGATATAATTGGCGAACAGTTGCTGCCGGGTCGCCCGAATGCTGGAAATCTGAGCGTCGGCCTGACCTCGATCACTTTCGGTGACGAAGCCTTGGGTAAACAGCCGCTGAATCCGGTCCCGTTTCTCTTCAGCCGCCCGAAGTGACTGGTTGGCAATCTCCAGGCTCCTGACCGCCCCAACGAGCTGCCAATACAGCGTATCCACACTCAGAAGCGTGCTGTTGATCACGCTGCGCACGCCGAATTCGGCGGCATCGATGTTATGACGGGCAATATCAGCGTTAACATCGCCGGCCGCTGTCGGGCCAAAATTCTTGGTGTAGGGCAATGGCAACGACGCCCCCACCGCAATGGTGGTGAAGTACGGCATGTGATAGTTGCCGTAAGTCTGAGGCAGACCGTTGAACTGGTTCAGCGGATAATAACTGGACTGGCGCTTCGTGGACAGACTAAGATTCAGGCTTGGTCCCCACGGCAATTGCTGAAGAATTTCAGCCGTCCCCGTGTAGGTCTGTTGATTCAGCGGCGCAAAGGGCGAGGGTGCGTTGGCCTGAATGCCCTCTCCGGCCCCCAATTGATAATATCCTGCCGGTCGATCATGATTGTACTGAATCGCCAGGATCGTCGTGCGTGTGGGGAATGTGATGACGTAGCAGCCATTGACCCCCGGCGTCTGAGTCAGAGCCGCCGCTGCTGGTGTACAACGGAACACACCATTGGAGTCCACACCGCCCAACGGCACAAACTGGGTATCGGGCTTGAATTTCTGAGGGTATTCAGTACGAGTCGACTGATTGAGCAAGGCCGCGTTTGCAGTCGCGACAAACACCGGATCGAAGACCGCTTGAGCCTCGATCAACGCCCGCTCGGCGCTGGCTTTGGCGAGGCCGCTGCGTTTGATGTCTAAATTCTTGCGCAAAGCATCCAGTGCCGCCTCGCGGAGCGCCAACTCGGTGGTGGCGGTCGGCGCGTAAAGCGAGGTGGCGCCAAGGGATGCGCGGGTGATTTCCACCACCTTGTTGCGAACCCGCTCTTGCGTCAGGCTTGGAACATCAAGCACAAAGAGCTGTGGCGGCAGTTCGTAGCCGAACGGTTGGCCCGGCCCAGCCTGATGGACCGGCAGGGGCGCAGCCTGGGCTGGAACAGGCACCGCCGCCGGGTCGGCCTGCCCAACGCCGCTCCCCAGCAACAGCATGGTCCCTGCCAACGCACTGGTCAGCCCGACCGTCGAGACAAGTCGCCGATGGCGATAGCGATGGCGATCAAAGAGGGAAGCCTTCTCACCATGACGCTGGGTCGTGGGTGTGTTCATCGCCCTTCCCTCACTGGACGCCTGCACGGAGCCGGCCGTGCGCCGATCACAATCAGCGAACATAGTCCCGCTCCAGGATCCCTTGGGCCGCCAACAGGTTGACTTGCGCCTTGTGGAGGTTCACTTCGGCGGTGATCAGGCCCAAACGGGCCGACACCAAGTCCTGGTACTTATTCAGCACCTCGAACTCTGCCACAAAGCCCAATTCGCGCTGTTCCCGAGCCCGGTCGTAAGCGCATTGAGCCAGTTTGAGATCATCCCGGCTTTGGCCAACCACCAATTCCGCCGAACGGGCAACCCCCAACGCCTGATCAACCGAATTGACCACCGTCTGCCGTGCGAGGCGCGTGCTGTCATAGGCTTGGCGTTCCACAATCCGCGCATGATCCAGCGCGGCCCCGGTGGCGTTCATGCCGATCGGCAGGTGATATTGCAGCCCGACGAACAGATTAGACGTATCCGGCTTGTACAGATGCGCCAGGGACTCTTGCAGACTGACATAGCCGAAAACAGAGTTATTCTCACCCAAGCTATAACTGGCAGACAGGCTAATATCTGGCAAGTCCTGATTCGCACTATAGTCTAAATTCAGCTTACTCGCCGTATAATTCTCTTCAGCGACCTTGATATCGGGATGCGTCGTCAGGGCGCGGTCATAAACTCCATCCCCATTGATCACCACCGGCTGCCGTAACAAGGCATCTCCATCGGCCGGCAGCAACAGGGCGCGCTGATCTCCGGTGGTTACGGTTCCCAAATGACTAGAGGTGGCTAGCAATTGGTTCCACGTTGTCTCCTCTTGGGAATCGAGAGAGGCCAACTGAATCTCAAGCTGGGTTAGGTCGTAGCGGGTCGCTAAACCGGCGTCGAACAGCCGCTTCTGGCTGGCTTGACGCTCGACCAGCGTCGCTCGCAAGTCAAAAAGCGCACGAAGCGTCTGGACCGACTGCACCAAGTCCCAATAGCTGTTGAGGGCTTGTGCTAAGGTGCTGTTCCGGGTCGACAGGCTGGACCAAGCCGCATTGCGCTGCCCGGACCGAGCAATTTGATAATTGTAGAAGTCCGGTGACCCTTCATAGCCCGCATTTTTGGTGAAGGGGAGCGGTAAGGTTAAAGAGAGATTGGCGGAACTGGTCCAAAACAGCGTATTGCTCCACCCATAAGGGTTGTAAACGCTGTTGTCTGGATAAGCCGGGCTGGTATTAAACGGAGCCCCATTGGCAAGCGCGACGGGGCGATACCAAGTCGAAGACAGGCTTGCCGATAGGGTACCGTTGAGCGCAAAGGGAGGCGTCGGCGACGGCGCCGCTGGCAGCTCATCACCAGTCCAACCGGCAATCGGCTGATCATTGACCGCTCCACCGATGATGAAGTTCCAACTGATCCCGAGCGTTCCCACCGCCGTTTGGTTGGAGTCCGACGCAATCGAGGCGTATTCCGTCTGTACCGAGTAAGCCGGTGGTAATTGACAGCCGGGATCGGGCGGTAGGATCGTTTGACCATCAACATTGACCGACGGCTGGCACTCGGTCGGAACCCCGGAACTGGGAATCCCCCGTGCCGCCGCTTCCGCCGCCGCCACCGACTGCTTGTCCTGATCGCGCATCCGGCCAATTAGGCTATGACGGTCGTTGGTGTAACTGTTGGTGTAGGTCAAAGATGTGAAAAAGGTCGGATCGAACGCCGCATCATCCTGGATGACCAGGGCACGAGCAATCTCGATGCTCTCGGTCGCCGAGCGCACGTCAAGATTCTGACGCAGCACCATATCGGCCAACGCATTTTGCGTGATGTCACGAACGGGCAATTCACGAAGGCGTGCCCGTGCCCCATCGTTTCCAGCCCGCAACTGGTCGCGTAGAGCCTCGGGCTTGGATATTGGCAACAGTTGGGCTTCAGGCACCACCGGACAGGCTGCCGAAACAGGCGCTGGCGGGGGCGCCGGGTTCGTCACCGCTGGCGGAACCGGAACGTCCCCGGCAATAGCCGTAGCGTCCATACCGAACGACAACAGAGTGCCTGCGCAAACCGATGCCAAGGCCAGCCGACAGCCTGCATCCCGTGGTCGGCCTTCAGCCGGCGAGGGGGCCGCTCGAGAGATAGTCTGATGCGTCATCGCGTGCTTCGTCACCCCTCGTGCCCCCAGCCGCAGATTTCTAACTGTCTTCAATTCGTGCCAGCCCGATATGGAAACAACAACCTTTTCCAGCGGCGGATGAAACGGGCCCGCCCGAAAACGGGCGTTTTCCTATCCTATTGTGTCTGTTTTGCAACGTGATCGGTAACGGTTGCCCGTGCTCGCGTCCTCCGGCATAGTGACGAACGATGAGAAGAGGGCGACGCCTGACCGAGAAATGGGGCCCGAACCTTGCCTCAATGAGTTCTCGATGTGGCGACTGGCCATACCAAATTAGACCATGGCACGAATCGGTAGGACGACCATGACCAATTTCAACGAAGACCGTACTGTTGCCTTCAATGATCATGGCGCGGACAGGGACCATGGCGGCCCCAAGGCCGGCTTGGTCGAGGCTCCTCGGGCGCGCTTGGTCTGCACGGACCCATCCCAGGTTGAAAGCGCCTTGCCCGGAGGCGGCATCATCAATCTGGTTCCAGGAACCGAACAAACCGTTGGTCGAGGCGAAACCTGCACCTATCCGATTGGTTCGCGCAAGTTATCGCGGCAGCATGCTCGCATCTTTGTCGGTATGGGTGCCTGGGGGGTTGAAGACCTTAACAGCACAAATGGCGTGCGTGTGAATGATGAAAAGGTTCAAACTGCTTGGCTAAAGCAAGGTGATGAAGTTCGCTTTGGCCCAATCCCGTTTCGTTTTGAGATCGAGCGCCCTGATGGCCTTCGCCCAATTCCTTTGCCTTCGGCACCCGAGGGTAGTGAGGGTGAGCACACTATGATCTTCGGTGGTGACAGCGGCGTTCAAGCCGCCGCTGCCATGATCAAAGCCGTGCGTGAGTCAGAACAGATCGAAGATGAGCAACCACTGGTTATCGTGCCGACCGCTCCCCCGAAAAAAACTGCGGCTGTTGCAACTCCAAATAAAAAGAACGGCACTTGGATTCTGGCGACGGCCATCGCAACAGCGGTTGTCATGGTGATCGGTGGCGTGATCTATCTCTACCCCTCCGTCATGCGCAGCCAGAAGATCGCCGCCATCACCACACCCGACACAGCAATTATTACGCGAGTCATTGATCGTGCCCGCGAAACGACCGGCACCCCCACCGATACCAGCCGGCTGGATGACATCAACCTGTTGCAGCCTGTGATTCGGGATACTGGAAATGCCGTCGATGGCGAGTATGCTGATAGCCGAGAACTCGCTAATCTTTATGCTCGTAGCCGTTTCTTGGTGTTTGAACGGGAATTCCTTCCTCTATTCACACATCCAGATGCCACGGGCGAGGCTTTAAAAGAGGCCGGCCGCAAGGCTTATGAGTTGCGCAGCCGCCTCGATAAAATCAGCCACACGCTGGCACCACTACCGATCGGCATCGATCAGGATCCATTGAAGGCCGCCGCTGATCTTGCCGATCTTGCCCGCATTCTGGTGGACTACCGCAGCTTCTCTCGTCAGTTCCCCTTGGTGGGTAAAACCGCCACTCAACCAACTTTGCCACAAATCAAGGCGGTCGAGGCCCGGAAAGACGAGTTGATCAAGTATCGTCACTTGTACAATGAAGTTTTGGGCAGCGATTATCGCCTATTTAACGCTCAAGTCCAAGATGTCGAAAACAATGACATGGGCTTGTTGGGCCGTTGGCATGACTTCTTGGTTTCTGGACAGTAAGCCGGTCAACCTTGATGAGAACGCCGAACGCCTTGGTGGGGACTCTGCCCTTGCCCCATCAAGGTCGGCGGGTTTTGTGGTCCCGGCGGCGTACAAGGACCGCGTTCCTATGGCTCCCGCTGTTGTTGGTCTTGTGGATCACCGCCTGCACCCATGATCTCGCGGCCCGGCGGGAAACGGCGGCGGCTTTGGCGGCCCACGCCGGAATGCAGCCGGTCACGTTCGACGGTGGGCGTTTTGTGTTGGCGGGAGAGATCAGGATGATCGGTCCTCGCCAGCCGATCCTCAGGGTCTACATCGAAGGGGATGGGTTCGGCTATGTCTCGCCCACTCAATTGTCGTCCAACCCGACACCTTACAATCCGGTCGGCCTGGAGTTAGCCGCCGCTGATCCGTCCCCGGCAGTGCTGTATCTGGGTCGCCCCTGTCAATATGTCACGCCGCCCGAAGCCCGGAGCTGCGAGCCGCGTTATTGGTCCACGCACCGTTTTGCGCCCGAAGTGATCGACGCAACCAACCAAGCCATTACCCAGGCTCTGGCCTGGACCGGCACCGACCGAGTGGTGCTGATCGGCTATTCCGGCGGCGGTGCCGTCGCAGCCCTGGTCGCGGCGCGGCGATCTGATGTTGTTGCTTGGGTCACGGTGGCGGCTCCGCTGGATCATGACGCCTGGACCCGCCGGCACGCAGTCGCTCCGCTTAATGGCTCCCTTAACCCCATCGACGATGCCCAACGTCTGGCCGGGTTGCCGCAGATGCACTTCGTCGGCGCCAAAGACGAGGTGGTTCCACCCGAAATTCCGCGTCGCTTTCTGGAGCGTGAGGGAGCGGGGGCCGAAAACCGGCTGGTTGTGGTCCCCGGCTTCGATCACGTTTGCTGCTGGGTCGCCCGTTGGCCGGAACTGCGGACCTTGATTCCTGCACTTGGCCCGCCCTGAGTCCCGGACGGTGATCCAGACGCAGAGGCTGGCGCTGACGGTATTGACGATGTTGGGGTTGCTCCGCCGTTGGCGTCTTTTACGTTGGACCCCATCGGTTTTTGGGATGGCGCCGCGTTTTTAACTGATTGCACTCCGGCCTCCGGTCGCGCCGATGTGCGATGATCGCTCAACATGGTCCGTTGCAAGCCAACGCCGCCCATTTGTAACCGCTGCCAGGGCACAAAGCGGTCTTCGGGTAGCTCTGCCTGCTGCCGGAAGGCGGCCATCGGCTGATAGGTTCCCGAATAATTGCTCCACCAATCGAGTCGTCCGCCATCGAAGCGAACGGTTCCGGCATACAGAACCGGATGGCCATTGGCCAAACTGGCATGACCGCTCCGGGCCGAAAGGAAGGTTCGCTTGTCGCTTGGTCGATCCCCTACCGTGCGCACAAAATTGTAAAGCCCATCGGGCTTGACCTGTAATCCTCGGGCGGCGGTTTTCACGAGAAAGGTCTCTCCCTGAACCCGCACCAGTTCATCTCCGGGGGGCGCCCGGTCCGCCCGCCCGACCCGCAAGGGCGCAAAGGTCGCATGGCATTGAACCGCCCCAACTCTCGCTCCACCACCAACGCTCTGCCCTCCTCCGGGCGGACGGCCAGACCAGGACACCGGCGGCGGTGCAAAATACCGAGAGGGCGGCATCAGGCGCATCCTTTCAACACTTCAATCCATGGTCTGAAACTGACCTGGAAGTGTAATACTGATAATCCCGGCCCAACTGCACATACATTTCGAGCCGTTGTTTAAAGCGGGCATATTCCCGATCAACACTGTCGGCGCTCCCGGAACCCAAGGGGCCGCCGTAACAGGTATACAGGGCATAGGTGTTAGAACCCCCAACGCCGCCGCCGTCGCCGCAATAACCGTGGGGTTGGCCGGGCTGGAACACATGCCAAAGGGCATGATGTTAACCATCGGCTTATTGTCCATGATGTTGGCGGCGGCTGGACCGCCGGCCATGACCAGATTCAGCGGCAACACATTGAGCGTGCTTGGGGCCATGCCAAAACTGCACTGAAGCATGGCCCCGGAAACAACCTGAATCCCCATGGTCCCCCACCTAAGCGCGACAGGTCCGGGCCGCAGCGGCATAATCGATCAGCACCGCGATTCGCTTGAGAGCGCCGGCCAAATGAACATGATCGAGGGCGTATTGCTGGCCTTGCCGACCGATGCGCTCGGCTAGATGTGGGTGCCGGGCGAGATGAGCAATCACTTCAAACAACCCCTGACCATCGGGAGCAATCGGCACATAATGAACCCACGGCATCAGCCCTTCGGCCCAATACTCGTTGTATTCACCATCCACCACCAGAACCGGACGACCGGAATGGAGAAGAAACTTCCGCCGCCCGCTATATCCGGCACCACGGATGTCCAAGAGCATGGCATAGGCGCAGTGATCGGGCAAGGAGACATAATCGGAAGCGGCCAAACGGCCCTCTTCGCTGATTGCGTCTCGCCAGCGCATGGACCGGAAATCGGCGAGATCCGGGTGAGCCTGAGCGTTGGTATAAATCACTTCACGCAACGGATGCGTTGCCGTGTTGCCGATCCAAAAGCACCGGGGCTCGGAAGGGGCGGTGGCCGAGGCCATCAGGATGGTGTGAACACTGTCCTGATAATTCCGAATCCCGGCTTCAACCCAGGCATGGAACGAAAAACACGGAAAACTATGGACACCAGGAACCCGCTTGGATCGGGCGAAGGCAAAGACCGGAAAGCCTAAATTGGGCAAGACATCGGCAATCCGAAAGATGTCGTCGCCGGTAAAGACGCCGAACGCCCAATCGCCTTCTGGCATTATCCGTCGATGAACCGCAAAGGCCGTCTGGGTCAATTGGATGACGCTGGCATTTCGGCTTTGAAAACCGCCATGGTCTTCGACATCAAGACGGTCAGCAGCTCGACGAAAGACCACAAGACTTCTCATGGGACGATTCCGGCCAACAGAGTGAATTCAGGGATGACCCCCGGTTTGAGATCCAGCGCAGAGCCCTGCAAACTAGGGCGCATTCACCACGGCCTCAATGCTCTGCCGGGTCGGCCCGCTGTCCCAATTGGTGCCTCCCAACATCCGTCCAACTTCTCGCCCCGCGCGGTCAATCAGAATGCTGGTCGGTAAACCTTGGCCCTTGAGGGCTCCCAAGGCGGTGCCAGGCGTATCCAGATAGGGCGCAAGAGCCTGAATCTGCCTTTGTGCGAAAAAGGGTAGAACTGTTGCTGCGCCACCGCGATCTTCAGATAAGGCAACAACTTGAAATTTATACCCCCCCAAAGAGGCTTGCAAACGATCAAGGGACGGCAACTCACGAACGCATGGACCGCACCATGTCGCCCAAACATTGAGTAAAACCACCCGACCCGCAAAATCGCCCAGCGTCATCGGTCGGCCTTGCCCGTCGACGAAATGAAGCGGCGGAAGCGGCGTCGGTGTCGTCAGAACCAAATGGCCCAAGGGCGATGAGCTGAGTTGAGACCGTTGAAGACTCATCACCACCAGCGTCGCTCCAAAACACAAGGCGGCCCCGACAGCAATCCATCGTCTGACATTGGTGAGCATAATGATAATGACCCATAAGACGATAAAGAGGCGCCCGTCCGGCGTCTGAAGGCCAGCCTTAATGAGTCAACATCAAGGCTGGCTGGCATTAAACCGTATTAAATTGCAACGCGGCTAATCGGGCATAGAGCCCATCTTCCCGGATCAGATCGGCATGAGGTCCGCAGGCGACCACCCGTCCCTGATCCATCACGACAATCCGATCGGCATTCAAGACGGTGGCTAGACGGTGTGCAATGATCAAGGTGGTGCGGTGTTTTTTCAGGTCATCGAGGGCCTGTTGCACCGACCGCTCACTTTCGGCATCAAGCGCGCTGGTGGCTTCGTCCAGCAGCAAAACCGATGGGTTGCGTAAGATAGCGCGGGCAATGGCGATCCGCTGACGCTGGCCGCCCGACAGGCGCACGCCCTTCTCGCCCAGATAGGTCTCCAATCCTTGGGGCAGACGCTCCAGGAACTCCAGAGCATGGGCGGCCTCGGCGGCGGCTCGCACTTCGGCATCGCTGGCCTCGGGGCGACCGTAACGGATATTCTCCCAGGCATTGCCCGAGAAGATCACAGCATCCTGGGGGACCAATCCCAGCCGCATCCGAACGTCGGCGGGGTCTGCGGTTCGGATATCGACCCCGTCCAGTCGCACCGCTCCGCTCTGGGGGTCGTAGAAGCGAAGCAACATCTGGAACACCGTGGTTTTGCCGGCGCCGCTGGGGCCGACCAAAGCCACGGTTTCTCCCGGTTGGACCTCCAACGAAAAAGCGTCAAGGGCGGCATGCTCGGGACGGGCCGGGTAGTGGAATGTCACGCCATCGAACTGGACCCGACCGGCGGCAGGAACGGGCAGCGCCACGGGATGAGCCGGGGGCAAAATCGCGGGTTCGGTGGTCAGCAACTCGAACAACCGCTCAGTTGCTCCGGCGGCGCGTTGAAGATCGCCGTAGACTTCACTGATGGATCCCGCCGCTCCCGCCACCAATGCGGCATAGATAACAAAGGCTGACAATTCGCCGCCCGTGATCCGCCCCGCCACCACATCATGACCGCCCATCCACAGTACAATGCCGATGGCGCCGAACATCAATACGATCACGGTCATCGCTGTAACCGAGCGAATACGGACGCGTCGCATGGCCGTTGAAAAGGCGTCTTCCACCCGTTCGCCAAAGCGGCGGCGATCGATGGCCTCGTGACCAAAAGCCTGAACCACCCGGATTCCCGACAGGGTTTCCTCCAGATGCGAGCCGACATCGCCCACCCGTTCTTGGGACAGGCGCGCCAGCCGTCGCTCCCAACGCCCCAGAATGATGATTGGAACCACAACCAAAGGGATCGCCAAAAACACGAGGCCGGTGAGTTTGGCACTGGTGATCACCAGCATCACCGTTCCGCCGATCAGCACCAGCCCGTTCCGTAAGGCGATGGACACCGACGAGCCGATTACCACCTGAAGCAAGGTGGTATCGGTGGTGAGGACCGAAAGGATATCCCCGGTGCGAGTGTGTTCAAAGTAACCGGGACTGAGCCGTAACACATGCTGATAGGCGGCTTGGCGCAGATCTGCCACCACCCGCTCACCGACCCATGAGACCAGGAAAAAGCGCCCAAACGCCGCCGCCCCCAGCAACAATGTTACCACCAGTAACACAAGCAACATTTGGTCCAACATTCCGGGGTCATTGGCGGCAAAGCCCCGATCGATCAACAGCCGCAAGCCCTGTCCCATAGCCAGCATGGTCATGGCGGCAACGCTCAAGGACAGCACCGCCCCGGCAATCTGCCACCCGTAGGGCCGCAAATAGGGCGCCAACTGTCGCAAGGGCCGCAAATCGCGTCGCCGCACGGCGTCGGCGGCAGCCGCCGCCGCCGCTGGCTTCAGCGTCGATTCAGCGTAAGACGGCTTGCGAAACATCAGACCTCCAGAGGCATGAATGAACGGGCATCAGTGAAGAGCGGTCTCGAACCCCTCTGTTACCGAACGCTCTGATCCAATCGAGGCGCCGTGAACGGGAAGATCGGTAATGGCAACGCCCGTTTGGTCTTGCCATCGGCGCTTGCGGCCAACGCCGAAACCCGCACAAAGACGTTGGTTTGCCCGGTTAACTGGGATTGATTGGGCTCTGGCGCGTCCGTTACCGGCACATTCCCGGTGCTGGCGCTGAATTTCAAGGTCTGGGGTTGACGATCGATCAAGCCGGGCAAATCGACAGAGGGCGCCCGGTTGTTCTGGAGTAGCCGGATCAAGCCCCACTGGCCAGCATACGAGACCACCAAGGCTCGATCTGCGTTGATGGTGCCATTTTTCCCGGCAGCACCAAGAGCGGCGATGGGAGCCACCGGAGCATCTTTGGCCCACCGAAGTTTGATCGTTACAGGCTCGCCTGGGCGCCATCGGGCGGTTTTAGCATCATCCCCGCGTGACACTTGTTGATCCCCTAGCCCCAAGCTCCATTCAATGATCTGATTGCCGCCGGTCTCGCGGTCGCGATTGACCCGGAACTCGGCTTCAACCTCAAACGCACTGGGCGGAGTGGCGGCGGCAGGAATCAGGGGGGCCATGAAGCTGCGGACCTGGGCCAAACGGTCGAGGAACTGCAAGGCTGCCGCCTCTTGACTGCCGGGGATGGGTGTGCCCAATCCCCGGCGAACGGCGGCCTCAAAGTCCGGGCTAAACCGCTCGAGGAAGGCCCCCACGGCGTCGGGGCTGGCTTCGGGCGTGTCAGCGGCGGTACCGTCAGCAAAGGGATAGCGTCCGGCCAACGTGCTGTTGAAATCCGTGGCGAGGCGAGTGAAGTCGACCTTAATCGCGTCGCCAGCAATGCGATGACACTGAGTCAGGGCATAGCGACGCACGATTTGCAGTCGCTGAGAAAAGAAATCGACGCCCGCCGCTGTGGCCGCCGCGTCGCTGCTGTCAGGGCAAACACCGGGCTTGACTGCTGCCAAGTCGACGCGGATGAACCGTTCCAACCCGGCCAAGCTGCTGGCTGGGTTGCTGGCTTTGTACCGCCCGAGGTCTTCGATAATGCGCAACCAGCGGACCACCCGCGAGTTCCGTCGCAAGGGGGCCGGGACCGCGTCTCCTTGAAGGGCCCCGACAACAGGTTGAGCGACCTCTGTGGCCAACCAGTCAATGCGGGCGGCGCTGGTCTTCAGATATTGATCAAGCTCACCATCACTGAGAACCTGATATCCTTCAAAATTCATGGGCAGGGTGCCATCCCAGCTTCGGAACTGGTCCACGGGCAGCCAAACGCCGCTGGCTTCAACCAAGCCATCGATCTGTTCGAGCATCGCCAGGGCGTGTTGGCCAATAATGCCCGAAACAGTGCTGTAAGCTTGATCGAACCCGCGTTTTTGGAGCGCCTCCAGCACTTTGCCCAACGGAACCGCAGCCCGGCCAAACTGCTTGGCCTCGCGCAACAGGGCATCCTCTTCGCCAAACTGGCGGAAGTCGTCGCCGCGCCGCTCGAGCACTTCGGCGTCGGCCACGGCACTCAGCATGGCTCCCTGAAGCGACTGGGTGGCCACGGCCATGATCATCGGGCGGAGCGTCTCCGGGACATGAGCCAGCGGACCCGCTTCCATCTCCTTGAAACTGTTTTCATAGGCCAACGCCCGCTCCAGCGGCTCAGGCGCCCACATCACTAGGTTGGTTCTCGGGAATGGCTCTGCCGGTTGGCGGGCCGGGTTTGACAAGAAGTCATAGGCCAACAGCGGCGGCAAGGCTTGAGACAAGGCTTCCAGTGTGGGGGCCAGCTGCAACCGACCATCCGCCTGGGAATCGGCCACCAGCAGCGGTCCAACCTCGGGCACGGTGACCGCCAACAAAGCGGCGCGCAAAGCCGACACTTTGCCGGTCAAGAGGGTCTGCATAGCGTTGGCGGCAGCCTCTCCCAACAACGGGTTGCGGCGGACGCTGTCCAATTGCCGGGTCCAATAGGAATCTTGTTCTGGATGAAGAACAAAGCGCCAAGCCAGATTGGACGCTTCAAGGGTCTGCTTGATCTGTTGCAGCTTTAGCGCCAGCGTTTTGAGCTGGCCAGCGGCGGCCAGCGGCGGGGCAAAACGCGCTTCGGCGGTGTGCAAAACCGCCAAAGATAAGTCTTGGACTTGCCGGACCAATAGGCCATCGGATTCAATGGTTTGCGACGCCGCGCGGACCATGCGGTCAAGGGTGGCATTGGCGGGGGCCACCCGTGTCTCCATATCGAACCGCTCGACCGTCACGCGCGCCATAACATCGGCGTAGAGCTTTAAATCCTCGTGTAAAACTTCGCCGATATTGACGTGAATCAAGGTTTGAACCAGCCATGTCAACTCATCGGCATTCAACCGATTGCCCCGATTATAAAGCACCGCCAGCCGGGCTAGCTTGTCAAACGCGGCAATCATCGAGTCCAAAGCATCAAACGCCGCCGATTGGTTATCGGCAGACAGCACCGGGGGATCGCGTGCCAACAAGGCGTTCATTCGAGCCGTCAATTCCCGGGTTACCGGCTTGAACACCACCAGTTCGAAGCCGTTGGCCAGGGCGTTTTCGACCTTGCTGTCCAGAGCACTGAGCCAGGATGCGGGCATGAAGGGTTGGGTCAAGCTGTGTTGACTGATGGTGCGGTAGGCTTCCAGCACCGGCCCGCCCAGTCGGATTGGCACCTGCTCGGAGGTTTCGTAAAAGGCGATCCGATGAGTCAGGGGAATGACCTTTTGCGCCGAGGCCTGAAGCGTCCGATAGGATGACCACAGCCCCCCCACCAGGACAAAAGCCACGACCACCAGTCCAACCCAACGCAGGCGCGAAGCCCGCCCCCGCGCCACCCACTCGCGCCGGGCCGGTTGAATCATCCGGGTTTCACGGAACACCTTTTCCGCAAACAGATCGGTGACAAACAGAGGGTGCGGCGCTGCCTGATCAATTACAACTTCGGTGCTGCCCGGTCGAGCCGTCAGCGGGGCCGCCACCATCTTTTGGGGTTCGCCCACCGCCGGAGCGTCCCCGGTAAAGTGGATGCCGCGAAAGAAATGCGGATCCTGGTACACGTCCACATGGAACAGCCGATCAACGAAACGGCCTAGCGGTTCGGCTAGTTTTTGAAACTCGGCAGGAAACAGGAAGGCCAGATCAGCAATACCGTCCCCATGCACCGCCTGCCCCAACAGAATACGATGCAGACTCCGCCCGATTTCGTCAAAAGCGCGGGCGATCAGGTGCGGACCATAACTGGTTTCGGGCGTTTCGTCATTGGACCAGCCGAACATCTGGTGCCCATAGTCTGCCACCAAAGGCCGCCAGAACACCGAAAAGCCCGTGACCAGATCGCACTTTGTCACCAGCACATACACGGGCACCCGAAGCCCAAGATATTGCTGCAACTCCCGCAAATGTTCGCGCAGGGTGCCGGCTCGTTCGATCAACGCCGCCGGGTCCGGCCCCAGCAGCTCGGCACACGAAACCGTAATGACCACGCCATCGATGCCGCGCTCGCGCCGATAGCGCAGCAACAAATTCATCAGCCGCCGCCACCCGGCGGTGTTTCGCTCGTGACCGTTCTTCCCCCACAGCACCGCCTCGGCAGGCTCCAAGAGCAAGCCGGGTTCGAACATATGCCAAGTACAGCCATACTCGGCTTGGTGGGCATCGAAAGGCGAGGTGAAAGGCCGGTGCAGGTTGATGGCGGTGGCCAGGGTGCTACGTCCCGAACGCCCCCCGCCCAACAGCAGAACCCACGGCACGGCATAGCGCCAGCCCGGCCCGCGTGACACCGTGCGAAGCCGCCCCATCGCGCTGGCAAAACTAGCCGCCAAAGCCCGCCATTCTGGGGCCCGCATGGAGGCAACCAAGGCCGACACGCCCAGGGGGGAGGATCCCTCGCGCCCAGCCGCCCGGCCCAGCCGCCAAGCCATTACCAGCAGGACCAGGGCGACCAGCACCACGGCGATGCCGGCCAGGACCGGCCAAAAAAGCGTGTCGTCGCCGGCCATCGCGTCCGCCTTCAAAGATGCGCTGGGATGGGGCGCTCGATCTCGGTGATCGTGCGCTCGAGATCGGCAATGGCGACGCGCCACAGCCCATAGCTGCTAACCAGGAAGAGAATGGTTATGGCCGCTGCCGTCATCAGCCATGGCCTGAGTCCGGGCAAACGCAACGACCGCCCCTCGACGACCGTGGAGTCGTAGGCTTGAGCGAACAGACGCGGCCCGGTTTCGCCGGCATCGGGTATAGCGCGGGTGATGATGCGGGCTAAGGCCGCCCGGTAGTGGCGTAACTGTCCTTGGTCTTCGTCGCGCCAATAGCGCCCGCGAAAGCCGAGCGCCAGGGCAATTAAATAGAGGGTGGCCAGACTGGGGTGGGCGCGGGCCGGGTCAGCCAACAAGGCATCAAGCCGCTCGAACACCCGCTCCCCAGCCAGACTGGTCCCGAACAAGGCGGTTTCCAGCAAACGATGCCGCCAACTTTCACGACCGCCCCATTCGACCCGTAACAGCAATGTTTCATCGGCCAAGGCAGCCATGACATATTCGGCTTCGGCGTAAAGGGCTTGGCCGTAGGCGCCACCCCATTGCCGGGCGCGGGCCGCTTGACGTTCCAACAGCAACCGCAGATGTCGATGCATGGCTTCCGAAACATCGGCCACGTCGAGCCCCTCGGCCCGGCCGACCCGACGTCCGCCCACATCCAATGCCGACTTGATGCGCAGCAACTCGGTGTAAAATTCACCGAATTGGGCTAACAGCGGGTCGCCGCCATGGGCGGCCACGGCCAAGGCGGCGGCTGCCGTCGTCGGTCTGGAAGACAGGGGGCGCGAAACCGGCGGGCTCACGGGGGCGATCCTGCGCGTCCGGTTGGTGAGGCGATATAGAGGGTGATTTCAGCAGGACGAGCAACCCCCGAACGCGGAACGGGGCCGATGATTTCCAAAGAACGATCGCGGTCAACCTCGGGGAACCCATAGAGGACGCGGTAAAGCAGCATCCCCCGATCTGGCAGGACACCAAGCCGATCGTCACGTTCCACCCGGCTGCGAGGAAACCCCCGCAAGCGACGCAAGCGCAGCGTTTCGATGTGGCTGGTCGGCGTAATAACGCTTTCCTGCATCCAGGCATGAACCTCGGCTTCGGATTGACCGGGTGCCAGACGAACGCCGATCAGCAGAGCTTGGCCGCTGCTCCGGGCTTTCTCATCCAACCATTCCGGCTGGAGCATCAACCGGAAGCCTTCATCATGGCTAGTAAAGCGGATCGCCATGCTGGTTTCGGCCATGGTATCGATCATGCGCTCGATGAATTCGAGCACAGGCCGCGCCGACCCCAAAATATCGCGGTGATCGTAAGCCTCGAACAGGGGGGGCAGCAATCCGGGCCCCAGCGCCGCCACCTCGCCGGCAATGCTGGCTAAGGCCAGATACAGGTCAAAGGGATGGACGGTCCCCACCCCAAGCATGGCTTCCAGTTGGGGCAAGCCCGCAACCAGGCATTGTACGGCGTGGCGCGTCTCGGCCAAGACCGGCGCTTGCACGGCGCCTTCTGGAGCGCGCAGACGGCCCGCCAGAAAGGCTGCTTTTTCGCGCAACCGCTTGCCGATGCCGCGACAGCGTTCGGCGAGGGGCGAATCGGAGGTTGTGGTTACCATCGGCGGCATATACTCGGCCAACCGGAAGGCTTCGGCACTATGAACGACTCGCGCTAACGGGATCGACACATATTTGCCGGGAATCTCGTCTCCCACCAGCAGCGACAGCCGGGGCCGCAGCCGAGGCATGGTCTGTTCATTATCGCCGGTGTTTTCGTCCACCACGCCGGGAACTTCGACGGAGCGATACCGCGCCAATTCGCCACCTGCCGCCGCACCGGGCTTGTAGACCGGAACCACGGCGTGAACCGTCATCGGCCCCTGTTTCAGCCGGTCAGCATGGGGTTGGAGCGTAATTTGCAGATCTTCTCCGCCCCCCAACGGATGCATCACCACCAATCCATCGGGCAACACGGCTTCCAGAGCCAGGACGCGGAACACACCGACCACGAGCATGGCTCGATCGATTTCAATCCGCGTCACGCCGTAAGGAAAAGGGGACAGTCGCGATGTGTGGTAATGCAGCAACGCATCCTGGCGCAGCCACCATTGCTGGAAATGCTGGGGCGTCAGAAGCATTCCCTCGTACCACTGGATGGGGTCGGGAAGCGGGGTCATCGGCAGCCGACTCATGCGGGAATAAAGCCGTCAGGAGGGAGGGACCGCGACGGCAAAATCCTTGCCACCGAAGCGGAGAAGAACCGACCGCAGACCGTCAACGCGGGCCCGGTGCGGCCCCGGACTGGTATAGCTGGCGAACACAAAGGCGGCGATGGCGTCACGACTGTCCCCGGTGATATCGACATGAGCGCCCGGCTGACCGGGTATGACCTCGAACGACCGCACCTCAAGGCCGGTGGGGTTGGCGAGCTTAACCTGATCGCGGGTCTGAAACCAAGTCGTTGCGGGCAACCCGGCGATTTGTCCGATCAGGGTTTGGTCAAAAACCAACACCAAATCCACCGCCAACGCCGTATCGTCGTTGGCTTTGGCCCCAATCTCAAAATCCAGAGTCCGCGTTTCGATCTCCGGTGGGCCCGACGAACAGCCGGCCAACAGCACGATCCCAAGCGCAAGCGCCGCAAAGGGAACAAAGCCCCTGCCGTTACGCCAATCACCCGTTTTGGACAGTTGGAAAGACAAGAGGGCTGACCCGAGTCAGATTATGAATCTTTCTGGATATAAAGAATTAGCTTTGCCGAAGTCAATCTAATTTTTGGAAATTTCCGAAATACCGTTGTATGGTGAGTGTTCAAGGCTGTTGCCGACCCGGATACGGGATCGGCACCACCAAAACCACCCTCCCCCCTGCCCCGACCGCTTGGGACGGCGGCCTTGCGTTGTTCCGGGCCTTTCCTTGATGCTACGGCGCCCGCCCAGCTTTAGCAGGGGCCGGAGAGACGTCAACGAAAAGGGGCCGTTATGTCCGTTCTGTCATCGCCGAACCCTCGCTCGCCTTCATCTCCGTGGCGGGCATCTCCGTGGCGGGTTTGCATTGTGACGGGGTCGCGTTCGGAATATGGCCTGATGCGGTGGGTTCTGGAGGGTCTGCGAGATGACCCGGCGTTTCAGGTCCAGTTGATTGCCACCGGCTCTCATTTCTCCGTGGAACATGGCGAGACGTGGCGCGAGATCGTGGCAGACGGTTTTGTCCTTGATGCGACGATTCCTCTGTCGTTGGCGACGGGCACGCCGACGGCGTTGGCGGCGGCGGTGGGCGACCTGACCGGGCGCCTGACGGCCGTGCTGGAACGGTTGCAGCCGGATTTGGTGATGGTGATGGGAGATCGGTACGAACTGTTGGGCGTGATCACCGCCTGCATCTTGTTGACCCTTCCCATTGCCCATGTCTCTGGCGGCGAACTGACCGAAGGGGTGATTGATGAACAGGTGCGCCATGCTGTGACCAAGGCCGCTCATCTCCATTGTGTCGCCCATCCGGTGTTCGGCGCTCGTGTGGCGCAGATGGGGGAGGAGGCGTGGCGGATTTGCGTGTGCGGGGAACCGGGATTGGATGGCCTTCATCGCCTTGAGTTGCCCACCCCCGAGGCTTTTGCGGCGGATCTCGGTTTTCCGCCCGGCGCGCCGGTAGCGTTGGTGACGTTTCATCCGGTCACTCTGGAGCGCGAAACCCTGGATGATCAGGTTTCGGCGCTGATCGCCGCTCTGGACGAGGGAACCCGGCGGTATGGGATGCAGTATTTGCTGACGGCTCCCAATTCCGACGCTGGGGCGGATCGGATTCTGGCCGCCTTCGAAGCGTTCGCGGCGGGTCGTTCGGATCGACGCCTAGTCCTGAGCTTGGGGCGGGTACGGTATCTGGCGGCCTTGCGCGACTGCCGGGTGATGATCGGCAACTCGTCTAGCGGTCTGTACGAAGCCCCCTGTTTCCATTTGCCGGTAGTCAATATCGGCAGCCGGCAGGGGGGACGGATGCGCGGTGGTAATGTCATCGATGTGGTGCCGGAAACGACCGCGATCCTGGATGGATTGGCGCAAGCCATGGACTGGGACCGCACCGCCCCCTGCCCCAATCCTTACGGCGACGGGCGGGCGGTTCCCCGGATGCTGGCATTTTTGCGGGCGGTTTTGACGGAACGAAATCGGGATGACTTGTTGCGGAAACGATTTCAGGATATCAACGAAGCTTCGGCGATCAAGGGGCGTGGCCTCTCGACCCTGTTTGGGAGCGAGGGGCCTTGGGCCTTGTGACGTTGGTCAGACCCCTTCTGTAACGGCTTAAGGAGTGATCCCCGTGGCTCCGCCGCGTATCACCATCATCACACCGGTTCTCAACCGGGCCGACATGATCGCCGACGCCCTCGCCAGCGTTTCCAAGCAGGGCTATCCCGAGGTTGAGCACATCGTCGTGGACGGCGGCTCTACCGACGGAACCTTGGATGTCCTGCGCCGGACTCCCGGAATCCAGTGGTTCAGCGAGCCCGATCGGGGGCTGTATGATGCCATCAACAAGGGAATCCGCCGCGCCTCGGGCGATATCATCGGCCATGTCAACAGCGATGACCTGTTGCTGCCGGGAGCCCTGGCGGCGGTGGCCGATGGCTTCACCCAGGACCGCACCGCCGTTTCGGTGTGTGGCGGCGCGCAGGTGGTCCGCCTCTTGCCCGACGGGTCAACAACGCGGGTTAAGACCTACCGCAGCGAACGGATCAAGCGGCTGGATTGGCATGACGTGACCTTGGGCGTTCCGATCACCAACGCCCGCTTTTTCCGGCGCAACTGGTACCGCCACGCCGGTCTTTATGACCTGCGTTATCGATTGGCCGCCGACCGGGATTTTTTGATTCGGGCCATGATGCTCGGCATGCGGACGGTGCCGCTGGAGCGGACGATTTATCAGTATCGCCTGCATCCCGGTTCACTGACGTTGAACGCCAATGTTCGCCATAACCGTCGTCTGCATGACGAGTATCGGGCGATGGCGCGTGGCTATATGACCCGTCCCGACAGCCCCGAGCCCTTACGCCTCATGGCTCGGCGGTGGTTTGCCGTGGAAACGGTGCGTCGTTTGACTCAGCAAGCGTCCAAGAAGAACTGGCCGGAATTCCGCGAAACCTTCTGGGATGCTCGGGATTTTGTGCCAAGTTGGCCGGCCTTGTGTGTTCGGGAGGGCCTTCACCGCCTGACCGGGGGATTGTGGTAACGCTTTTTAAGGGGTTTTTAACAGAGTGCATTGACATTGCGTAAACATGCTCATACATTACCGAAATGAGCAGATTAGTGACGATAGGTGAGGCGGCGGACGCCCTTGGAGTCTCGGTGCAGACGTTGCGCCGCTGG
>Ga0302270_10000097_pt1 | contig 90891 bp, 77 predicted proteins | sample III_Bog_E2_3_FD_198773 | JGI IMG/M metagenome (GOLD analysis project Ga0302270, IMG submission 198773) | Peat permafrost microbial communities from Stordalen Mire near Abisko, Sweden - III_Bog_E2_3 | ecosystem: Environmental > Terrestrial > Soil > Wetlands > Peat | place: Sweden: Abisko... | reverse complement strand
CAGCGTCCGATTCATGGGATTCTTGAATCGGAACATCGCTCCAGCGTCAAGCCTGTTCTATCCCACCTCCCGCACCCTTCCACTCCAGCGACCAGCCACAGCGCCGGGGGTGGGGATGAGCAGATACGAATGCATCATCTAAAATATTCTATCTTGAACATATTCCGTGTCTTGATCTAACAAATGGCACAAAGACAGACAACGCACCACGATATGTACCAATCATGCAAGATTTGGCTGATACCGGTTTTCTTAAGTTTGCAGAAAACAAAGCTAATTCCAGTAATTTGATGTTTGAAAGTTCATCGGCTGACTGGTCGAAATGGGGAAATAGATATATTGATACAGTGATTGGAAAAAATCGTCATGAAATCTGTATGCACAGCTTGAGACATAATTTCAAGCAAATTCAGAATGCATGTAAAGGGCTGAGTACAAATGTTGCTAACAAGATTTTTGGGCACAGTCCAGAGTATGTTTGGGAGCAATATGGACGGACGTTAACGGTTGATGAAGCTAAGATATTTCTAGAAACTGCCAGATGTCCAATCGATCTGAATAAATATATCAAGTAACATGATGAAGCGAATAGTTACTTCGTAATTTTGTAAAGCCATTGACCCAAAGATGGAAATATATTCGTTACCCCGTAACACACTTAGTGCGTTACGGGGTAACTAGCTAGGGTGCGAAGTTTTGAGCTGAAGATTTGATCTATGTTGAAAAATAGTGTCGTGTTCACAATCATAGGCTTCTGGTTTCCCGAACCCTTTTCCCGTTTTCCGTTCTGAACAGAATTGCCTCGCGCACGAGGTTGGAATTATTTATGACTGTAGTCAAGTACGTGGTTACCGCTTCGCAAACACAGCTTAGCAACATACACGGATCAATACCTGAGCTATGGCCAACTTCAAGCTCACATCCATGAGCAACGGCCCTAATAGCGACATAGTCAACCGCCGGATATGAATAACGGTGCGTGAGGAAATTTATTACATACCTTGAACATTCTTGGGCATCATTTACTGTGTTGATAGCGTCTAGGATGATGATGCAATCGTGATCGGCCTGAGCAACTTTTTTTGCTTCTTCACTAAGGGCAAAAATTGGTATGGATATTTTTATATTTGCATTCCCTGGATTATCAGAAGTTTCGGCTGCCATCAGAAGCGCAACTTCGATGGCTTGAATCTTCGAATTTAGACCCCACGAGTCTTTAATCTGGCCAGCTAGCTCAAGTATGTTTGCTGGGATATCTATTTTAGCGGTGTTATGAGCTTGCCTGAACCGGTTCTGCCTTTCGACATTAGAAAGTGCGCGTTTCTTATTCCCATCAGTAACTTGCGGAGGATATAGTTGATCAGCCCCTTTATCATCAGCAGACGGCGCGGTAGGGTTGCCTGGCTTACAATGGGCCGTAGCCGAATCGGCGCGTATAATTTCGGAAACACCCTCATTGGCCGCATTTCTTTGTTGATAAACGGCCGTATTGCGAACCAGAAAATCTGGCCATTCTTTAACTTCGATTCCATCAATTAAACAATCACCATGCCCGCGAACCGAACCGAGTTGCTTGTAGAAAAATGGTACATTTTGCCTCGCACACTGCTCTTTTACGCTGATGGCCCAATCAATATTCATTGGTCGTGCACCTCGGCCAGACTCGCCGCCGACAATTACCCATCCGATGTTGGTAAGATCAAGTTGACCAAGGTCCTCTAGAAGCGGCTCAATTGACAAAAACCTCATTGCACATGGAATTTTTTTTAGCAATTCAATTCTTGGAACGCCCTGCGCGATATTTTCGACAGTCACGCCGATCGAGACGTTGTCATATCCATCGCGCCAGTCGTCAGGTAATGCCCTTGTTATAGCTTTCGGGCGCTTAGTAAGCATTTGCCAACGAATATTCGGCGTTCTCCGAACAAGCGCCCAAAGTCTTTCGCGTGCGCCCTTTGGAGCGCGAGTGTCCGCAAAATCGTGAAGGGAACCACAAAAAAGTCGGTGTATTGTGTTGTTTTTCTCAGCTTCTCTTTGGTATTTAAGAGGCTTTGCCCACTCCGATTGAGAGGTAATTATAGGCTTTGTGTCCGGCCCCCAGTGCAGAACCCCGCCCCACTTAAACCTCCGATCCATCGTTTCGGCATAACAGTTTTGACAGCCTGCCGAAACCTTGGAGCATCCGATCCATGGATTAAACGTCGAATCTGTCCAGCTAATTTCAGTTTCAGTTGCCATTTGCGCCACCAGTCGGATCACCTCGCAGAACGGTATAGCGAGACCACATACCGCTGTCCACGGCCACGGCAAGACTGTTACGGGTTAACGAGTGCGGTGGTGATGTCTGCGCTCCAGTGGACGCCGATTATGAGCGCGCTCGAGTCGGGCCGAAGTCCGCCGCCCTGATCCACACCAGCCGAGGTGTAGCCGTGTCACCGTGCGTCTGCCAGACATTAGGTCAGTGTTATCACCATTAATCTCGGCTATCCGTTACCAGGTAACGGATATGTTCGGTTGTTTTCCGCAGAGTTGTGATCCGACAGCCCAGAGGCCACCACCTAATCAATCTTTAGTGCCGCCGCTAATTATAATCATCTCATATATATCAGATATATTCATGATATATATGAGATGTATAAGGCGCAATGCTAAGCGTCAGAGGCTTCAAATCGAAGGTAAATACTCATGGCGTAAGCTCTGGAATTCCCTCTGACAGAGAGGAATAAGTTGAATTGCGTACAGCATCCCAACATTCTGCTTTTTTGGCCCATTCTGACACCATTTTTCCCCCCGCTGACTGAATCAGGACGCCGTTAACCTCAACCGCCCAATCCTTAATTTGCTGAGAGAGCTGAGCGGAAATGGCCTGATTCAGCCATATTTTGTCTAAGTCTAGTCTGTTTCCGAGCCGATCGGCGATCAGCGAGACGGTGTAAGCTGCAACGTTCGCTTGGAATGCTTGGACTAGTGGACGAACCAGCTTCTGCACCGCCCTGAAGAGAATGGCCTTGGCAACCGCGTGCTTGAAGAACGCCACATCAGGAAGCGGCGGGAGCGGTTCCCCCTCAGCAGGTGTCAGACTCTCGGTAAAGCGATCGAAATTTTTTTGCGATCCAAAGCTTACTTGATGTGGCTTCCTATCCCAAGCCACCAAAAATTTAGCTAGGTCCGTCTTAGATATTTTTCGGAATGAAGGAACAATTTCAGTAATTCTTTTTAGCTTTGCGGCCGATGTGCCATCCCTTGCTAACATTGTGTTGTAGCTGCCTGCCGCACGTTCATAAAACCAGCGACCAACCCCGTCAGCTAAGTAGGTCGTCGTGGACAGTCGTTCCAACTCAACATGGAACGGCTTGTTTGCCGACAGGTCAGAGAGTTTTACAGCATTCTGACTGTTAGCATATCTCGATACGTCAGCAATCAATGCCTCTTCGTTTGCAGCCTCCATCGATCTTAGGATTATAATTTTAGCCGGCACCCTAACTGGACGCAGATCAATATCAGAAGATTTCTTTTTAGAGAAGTAGATTGATGCTGTGGTCTGCCCGCCATTGACAATTTGCATTCCTTTCAACCATAAAATACCAGGACTACCATCTGGCGTTTTCCCAAGTGAAATTTCATCAGCAACTAACACGACGCCATTATTGTAAGCCATGAATCTCCCTGGATCTGACCTTAGTGTGTCTCTGATTCCCTTGTTAACTTTTCCAGTCACGCTCAGAAAGGATCGAACGTTTGCTTCTAGTAGTCTTGGTCCATATTTTTCATAAATAAACCGTAATGCCTCACCTGGGATAACTGTCAGGGCATAATCATAGTCCCCCTCTCCTGGAACATAAACGCAGGGGAGTGCAGACCCAGAAACCTCTTCAAAATTAACAACTAGCTCATCTCTCGGTTTGCCTTCGGACCAATGACGATATAGCCGCTCAATGTCCATAACCTCTAATTTTATGGTCTTGCCACTGACTTCTCTAGATTTGAAGTTTTTAGCCTTCGCTTGTCGGTCGGTCAGCACGTAGACCCTAATCTGTTCAAGGTCGCGATAGCTGCTCTCGATGGTGGCCGCAAGTATGTAAGCATCATTAGACTTGTCCATTGTCGCAGAGAGGCGACCCTTTGCGCACTTGTCGAGGAATCGTAGACATTGCTCAGCAGCTAATTTGGTGTCTGAATCAGAAATCGGGGTGATTGTGTCAACCCCCTCATAGAGGCTAACGAAAAGATCAATCTGATCGCTCTCATCTGATATTGCGAAACCACTCAGACGCAACTGAGCATTACCAACTCGCGATGCGTAGTGACAAACTTGATAATCAAAAGTCATGCCAATTTCTGACATGTGCTGCATAACGACTTCCGAAAATACAGATTCTGGATATGGATATGCATTTCCCGACGAGATGAGCCGTTCTCCAATTTCAGAACGGACCTGCGCCTGGGTCTGCTGTAGAAATTCCGCGAGTTCCATGTCTAGCTTACCCCGATCATTTCCATTAATCTGCAGAATGACACGTCTGCGGTTGCCACGGCATCTATGTCTAATTCGTAGCGCGCGCACCTGATTTCTGGGCGAACCAATGTTCTGGCTAGCCTCGGAAATTTCTCAGTAATCGGCAGTATACGTGTCCTGGCACGAGAAAAGCGTCTTACATACCTGTCAGAGACAGCATCAAGAAATCCCGCGTGGAGCAGCAGACTGTCAAGAACGCTTGCAGCAGCGGGAACCCCTCTGACTAGGCGACGCACATCGTCGACTGTTTCTGTCAGCGTCGAGCCTGAAGCATCGGGTACCAGTCTGATTGCAGTCAGAAAAAGCAGGCGTCCAGGGAGGTCATCAAGTTGCTCAAGCGATGAGATTTTTGCAGGGAATCCTCCTGCGGCAACGGATGTTTTGACCTCGATAGCCCCAGTGCCGAGGACAAAGTCGTGTAACCCATCGAGTGGTCCATGCCAGCCCTCTGTTGCGGTCACGGGACGAATGCCTGCTTCCAGGACATCACGAAGAAAGATTAGTTCACCTATCAGCCCAATTTCTGCCTCGGGAGAAAGGAGACCGTCTCCCTCGCGGCGCATGAACTCTTGCCACGCCCTAATGCGAGTCAGAAAGAGATGAAAAATCCGATCGTCGGCTACGCCGGAACAAGATTCCATCGTGCTCACAACGTCGGCCGCCATAGTGGCAAAAAGGTCAACGCTGCCTGCTGACTGCCGTGAGAGAGCTACCCAAACCCGCCCTGTCTCCTCAAACGGATGCACCACACCTGTGACCTGGAAACCGAGACCCTGGGGAAGTTGGTCATCAGGAGGAATCCGGACATGCCTGAACCCAATGAGAACAGCCTCTTCATTGCCAGGCAGCATACGAGCAGCAAGGATGCGGCACGGACGCCCAACTCCAATCGGGATGGTCTGCCATCCGTCAGTGCCAACCGACCCCGAGAGCGCTCTCCAGGCAGCAAGCAGACCATCGACGCTATTCGGATTGGCCATATTCCTGCTCCCAGAGGACATTGTTGACCTTGTACTCGACCTTTCGCCCAGCGTTGCTGCCTGCGAAGCTCACACCGAAGGCAATGATTGACGGAGTGTCAGGCGGAAAAAACTGGCTGTCTTGTCCTTCGTCCTCCACCGCCATCAATGGGTCCAGTGCATATAGCAGCAGTAGCCCCCGCTCTGGATGAGGAGGGACCCCTTCGGCTCCAAAGCCACGAATCCACCTAATTGCGGTACCATTTGGCGCATCTGGAGGACTAGGAACTCCAACATCGTCCTGCCTTGCTGGGTCAGCATGCCAGGCTGACCGCGTTTTCGCCAGAGCAGCGTTCCAAGCCTCCTCATCGAGATCTATCGCCTCATCACGCGGAGAAAGGAGGCGTCCGATTGAGTAACGTTCCTCATCATAACTTTTTCTCGAACGCTTTAGCATTGTCACTGTACGGCCATTTCCAATATCCAGTTCGCGGCCCTGCCCACCACCAATGACAACAACGGTCCATTCCGTAAGTTCACGAACAGTTAGCATTGAACGGATGAACTCAGCCACTACCGTCGCATTCAATTTCATTGCCGCTTTGTGAGTTTTGTAGGCGTTCAGGAAATCCAGGATGTCCGCAGCGGGAACACGCTCCCAGAGATAACCTTCCCACTGTTGTTTCGTACTGTTCCTAAATCGGGTTGGGTTCGCTTGAGGAGTCCCCATTGCAGAAACCAGACGTCTTAGGGCATCTAAATTTTGGCTCAGAACAGCTGGATTGCGATACAGTGCGACTGTTTCGAGCAGTTGTCCGCTGAACGAAAGCATCAGGTTCTTTGCCGTTCGCATTTTAAGGCGCGAGGTTACGGTCAACACTGAATGACTCTGGACCTTCAGGCCATAAGCCCTGGGCGTGGCGCCAGCAGCCTCCATCAGGTCAAACTCTTCCCGCAACTCTTCCGCAGCTTCAGAGATATGTCCAAACCATTCAGTTAACTCCTCTGTAGTGTACAGACGACATAGGTCTAGATAGTGAGGCCGATAACCAAACCATCGGCCCATTTGCATCAAAGTGTCATACATCTTGGATGCCCGCAGGAAATAGCTCACACAGAGTCCTTCTAGCGTGAGGCCACGCGACAATTTATCACCGCCAATGGCAATTACTTTCAGTCCCGTGCCTTTTTTTTCGGCATAGTCAAGTGCGTCTTTGGCCCCCCCGTTAATTGTCTTTACCTTAATATCTAGAACAGCGTCAGCGAGTTCGGCAGCCACATCCCTCCATTGTGGAAGGGCGTACTGAGCATGGGGAGCTTGGGCTGGATTGCCTGCTCGGATTCTAGCAGACGATGGAACGAAGTCCCGTTCCCAAAGTTCCTTCAGACGACCCAGAATCGGTTCATGGCCGATGCCCCGTTTCATCCTCTGTTTGATTTGGCCAATGTGGGTTTCGACTTGGTGATGCACGAGTTTCTGGACGGCGGTGAGGCGTGTCACGTGGACCAGCATAGAGACATGATGATGTGCGTGACCACGCAGTCTCCGAACTGCACAGGCCAGGATGAAAGCATCAATAGCCTCGACCAGAGAGGTCGGAATTTCATCACGTCCATCGAATAGAGGTTGGTGTGTTGACTTGTGTTTAGACGGCATCCAACCGCCAGAGCCATTCGTAGTAGTATAGTCCGTTATGGAGCGAATCAAAGGAAGGGCATGGCCGTCTTCAGCACCAGTACCAAACATTCGAGAGGGACCAACATATTCTGATGGGGCAGAGAGACTGATGATGAAGGCGGACGGGAATAAATCAGGGCCTTCGATTCGCGTCGCGCCCCTCTCGTGGATGAAGATATTTGCAAATGGAGTAGCCGTATAGCCAACATAGGCTGACCGCGAGAAGGTATGGAGAATGCGCCGAATCAAGCCATTGATGGCTGTCGGCTGGTGCTCCTCATCAGGTCTACCTTCGGCATCTGTGACCTCTTCACCTGTATCGACACTTGCATGGTCAGCTTCGTCGTCAATGAGTAAAAGAGGAAGCTTTGTGATAATTGGCCTGCCCGTTTCAGCATCCTGACCGTCTTTAACGTGGTCTCGTAGCCACCGATGCAGTCTATCAAGAACCGTCTTGTTTTTCTTGACGACAAAAAGCCATGGCCTTTGCTCTGGTGTAATTCCAAGATTTCTCGCGACAGCAGTGCTGAAGTCACCTTTCTCTGAGCGATTAGTGGCAAAGTTTGGTCTGATAGACTGGTCATTGTCTTTCTCACTGACTCCAATGAGCCGAACGTCAGTAAGATTTGGCATTGATTCGAAGCCTAAAAACCCTTCATCCAATCTCATTTGAGTCTGTGAACGAAGGTTGTTGTGCAGACCTGCAAGGACAATGATAATTTTGTATCCTGCATCAGCGGCTTTGCAGATAAGACCTGTGTAGTTCCCAGTCTTTCCTGATTGCACATGGCCAACAACTAGGCCACGCCTGTCCCAACTGCCTTCACGCAGCGGATCCTCTAACAAGCCAAGAATGGCATCCGTTGCTGTATCAAGGGATTCAAGGGCTGTATCTGAAAGGCCATCGCCCATCCACTCACTGTATCGCGTCCAATACCGCCAGCTCTTCTTTCTATCAGCTTTAAGCCAATCTTTATGACCTTCATCATTTTTTAGCTTCGATATCCTACCAACCCACTCACTATTACGACGGATCAATTCGTCTATGGCAGACTGCCTGTCAATGCCTTTAGCCCATTTCTGATTGATTCGAAGAACATCATCAAGTTTTTGTGCGATGAGAGTCGGGGTAATTTTTGTCTTATCTTTCTCATCACGGAGAAGTGACATCACGATTGGAACGACGGTGCGCTCTATTTCTCCTGAATCAGTCGTCATTTGCTTGTCACTCCAGTTCCATAGGGTTGTCAGGCAAGGCAGCGACGAGTCCAGGCCAGTTATTGAATGGTTCGGTGTGTAGAAGCCGGTCGCGGGCTGAGGCGGGTGATAATCCCTTCCTCAAGAACCCCCTATAGAGAGGTTCGAGCACGGACAAAATCTCTGAGGGGGCCACATCTGAAAATCCGACACGCGGAGTCTCACGACCCTCAGTGGTATCCAGCCAGATACGCTGCACAGGAACGGTCTCTTCGATGACCCTCAGCATGGCACGTACCAGCGGCGTCAGTCCGCCAGCCTCGTCCAAGACATTCCGTACCGCTGGATGGTTCTGGTCAATGCTGTAACGCATACCGCCAGCGAATTGTTCTGCGCGCCACGCCTGGGCTACAGGTCGCGAATCTGAAGTCCTGACAGGTTGGCCTCGATGAGCAAATACCCGTCGTGCCCGTTCGCGGGCGTCTTCTGCGAGTCTTGTCAATCCCAGCCGAAGGCTTACAGGTGGTCTGGCTGTGGATTTTCTGATGTCTATCTTCCAGGCGGCATCGGAGGAATTTGGAATGTCGAGCCGTATTCGCGCGAGACGATGAGCCTCTTCCTTGGTCCAGCAACGCCCCTGTCCCAGGCCAAGCCAGCTACCAGCAACCAGTAGACGATGGTTTCGGTAGACATAGAACCCTTGTTGCGCGGTCCAGCCCTCGGGTCCAGCAGCCGACTCCAGCTCATCGTTGGTTAGATGGTCCTTGTGTGGAAGGACAAAGGATTGCACTTCAGCCCAACCACCATCTTGACGGAGAGGCACCATTGGTGATGACCAGGTCGCAGGATGCCGCGTCAGAAATGGATCCCATGCGTCAATTGCTCGGCCATTAATATCGATGCGGAGTCTGGGGTTCACGCCCTCAAGATAGCGGTGGAAAACCATAGCCAGATGCTGCTCAACGGTGTCTGCCATATCGAGAAAATCTTGTTCACGGAATCCTGACGTGACGAGTCCATCCAGCACCTCCCAGACCACCAGCGTTCCCGAGTCCGTCCAGGAATCAGGTCGCCCATTCATGGCCTCTAAGGGAACCTCAAGGAGGTGCCACCCGTCGTCGGAGCTATTAGCAAGGACATCCAGGTCCCAACGAAGGCAGGACGGCGCTGTCCCGTACTTGCGGCTCGCTACAGTCAGGCGTCGGCATTGAGAGAAGGAGGCTGTCTTCAGCCCGAGTCCGAATCGACCCAGGTCGGTAGATGCTCTCACCTCTAAGGGGCTTCTGTCGCCCAGCCTCATTGCGCGGTCCAGTTCCATCGCATCCATGCCAGCACCATCATCCTGGACCGATATGCGGCTTGCAGCACCGTTCCAGGAGAAGGTGAGGCTAACCCGCTTGGCCGAGGCAGCGATGCTGTTGTCAATGATATCAGCCAACGCAGTCGGTGTCGTGTAGCCAAGTCCGCGCAATGCCTCAATCATGGCGCTCGCCTTTGGGGGCGCATGTCGCGATGTGAGCATTAACTCAGACACCTCCTGGTTCCTTTCGCCTAAAGGTAAGACTCATATTTTCGGAGAGGATAGATGAGGCGCTTAATCGACTTTGCTTCAATCTGACGGATGCGCTCTCTTGTAACCCCATACCTCTGACCGATTTCCTCCAATGTGTACTCAGAGTCCATGTTAATCCCAAAACGCATCCGTATGACTTCTGACTGAATTGGCTTTAAGCCCAGTAGTGCCTTTTCAATCACGACGCGAATACGTGAGTACGCCACTGATTCCTCAGGATTTTGAACCATTTCGTCGACTACAGTCTCAGAAATCGGGTAGCCATCTACTGTATTGCTATCAACTGAAATTGGTTCATTCGGAATCTGAAGTATTCTGTTAACAGTATTACTCGGTATAGAAAGGCTGTCCGCTATTTGGTCAGGCGTTATGGGCTGACCAGTAATGGGACTGACTGTGGCCTGAAGTCTGTGAACCTTAAACACCGTATTAAGCAGGTTTGTAGGAACGCGAATCGTTCTGCCCTTATCACCAACAGCTCGCTTGATACCTTGTAATATCCACCACGTCGCAAATGATGAAAACTTTGCTCCTCGACGATAGTCGAATCTCTCAGCGGCCTTCATCAGACCTATATTGCCCTCCTGAACTAAATCATCTAGTGGTAATCCACCGAAGTTGTATTTCCTGGCATGCCAAACGACAAGTGCTAGATTGCATTCTGTCAGTTTCTGTCTAGCATGTTGTATCTTTCTCAGTCCCAGGGACATAGCCTGATATATGTCAATCTCATGTGGGGCGGCTGCGACCACGGACAGCAAGCGCTCAATGAATGCGCGGCTCATGCCGATCTCACCAATCTTAGCAGATATGTCTTTTGAAGATGAGCAAGTCGCACCACCTGCAATTAAATTATCTATATGCGCTTGGACTTCATCCAACTGAGCGGAGAGGTTCAATACGACATAGTTGCTCTCAGGCCTATTTATAATAATAACGTTATCATCATTGCTCTCATCAACTTCTTCACCGGATTCGGCAGCGGTTATAATCATTGAATCTGGCGAAACTCCCCCATTAACAACACTCCTCCCAACCCTTACAATTTCTCGCAATGCGGAGACTGAGCGCGATATATTAATCAAAATTTGGGTAAAGCCCTCATCCATCTGCCTCCCGAGTTCCTCTTCATCCTCTCTGGTCAAGCGGCCAAACGCGGATAGTTCATTTGTGTACATGACGAAAGGTGTGCTGTTTCCAGATGAAAGTATTTCATGGTATTGAACAGCTTCATCTGCAATATCTTCATCTGCATCATATACATTTGCTTCGTCAGCATGCTCTGAGATTGGTGCCCAGACTCCGTCATCAATATGGATGCCCAAATCACCAAGCACGTTTCGCAGATTTAGCGTTGTATCCACATTCCCATCTGCCTCATCATCAGGCTCTGTGACATCTTGAATTGCCTTCAGAGGTAGGCAGCCGTCACGGAGGCCGCAAACAATCAGATTTCTGATGGCACTCCTGTGTTCCTCATCACGAATTCTTGGTCGGCGCCAATGGTCAAAGTCAGGAAGGTCTATTTCAATATCAGACCAGTCCTCATCATGATCAATCAGAACATGATGGGATACGCTCTGCTGCAGACTAAGTGCCGCTTCGGCTAGACTTGGGTCATTCTCGGGACGCTGGCTATCTACTTCCTCTTCCCAGCCCGAAATGTCCAACGTCTCATTGTCGATGATGTTGTCGCCAACGCAAGGCTCCACGGCCATGGTGTCGGGCGCGTCCGAATCGCTCGTGGCGTTATCTCGGTCGCGTTCATTGGCCTTGTCGTTTGTCAGTGAGTCGCGTGGGGCGGTATTCAGGTGGGCATCGTCGGTGGCAGCCGCAGCCACCAACGCCTGCCTGAGCATTTCGACCAAATATGGCCTGCCCGTATCAATTGCCACCGTCAAGGCATCCTTGCCCTCACGGTCAATCACCCTGCTATTAGAGCCTGCCTCTATCAGCATTTGACAGACTTCAGTGTGGCCGCGTGAGGCGGCAAGAATCAGGGGAGTCCTGCCCTTATCGTCAATCGCGTTGACGTCGTCACCGCGACGGATATGTGCCAGGACCGCTGCCTTCACGCCGCCGAGTGCCGCCGCCCTGAAAAGGGGCGACAGGCGTTTTGGTTGAGAAGGCGGTGAGGCGCTCACTAGTCCCCCCAACCAAGAAAGCTGCGAGCAAATACGTCCACGCCCCTGGATTCCCTGAAATTCGGTTCCCCTTCGGTATCCGATCGTATGGGTTTAGTGGCTTTGTGGCGAGTGAATCCTCTCAGGCGGCCAAGCTGCCTACAGCAGGGTTACCAGTCAGGTGTCGTGCAATCCTGGCCATCACGGGTGGACAGACGCCATTTCCCAGCAACCTGATTTTATCGCGCCTCACCCCACACGGAAGCAGGTGCCCAGGACTGAACCCCATAGCCCTCAGCAGTTCGGATGGCTGAAGCATGCGCATCATTGGTCCATCTGGCGACGGTGTCACCAACGCAAACCGGTCCAGAGTCGTAACTGTCCTCAGTGGGCGGTCTATCGTCTGGTAGCCGCCCGCACCGTCAGAACCATAATAGACTATCAAGAAAGGAGTATCATAACCGACCTCCGCGAATCCTCGCTCGGCACGGGCAAGCGTTCCAAGTGCCCTCTTGCCGTTGTGAAGAGGACTCAGTCTGTGTGTCCCTGTTTCATCCAGAATATCCCTCACCGTTCCAAGTCGTGATGGACGCTCATACTTTACTGGAGGTGGGCAGAAACCTAGTTCACCAAAAACATAAAGCCGCTTTCTACTCTGTGGAACCCCCATATCAGCAGCATCAATGACTTGCTCTCTAAGCTGATAGCCCAGGCATCTAAGACTTTCCAGAAGTTCTTGATATCGTGGCCATGGCTTCATATAAACAACGTTTTCCATGCATATCCACTTCGGCTTGAAGTGCTTTGCATAGCGGATTAATTGCATGGCCGTGGCGCGGCTTTCTTCCGAACGCGGGGCCGCTCCTTTAGCGCATGTGTGGTTCGTGCACTCTGGGGAGGCAACCAGGAGGTCGATAGGCCCAACCCGTTCCTTGAATGGCCCAATTTGGATGTCCTCAAGCTTCTTGGTCACGACCACGGCATTACTGAAATTTGCACTGAAGGTGGTGGTCGCAATCGGGTCCATATCGACACCGCCGACCACGTCGATGCCAGCCATGGTGACCCCTCGGCTTGACCCGCCGCCGCCGCAGAAAATGTCCAGTGCTCTCATCAGTGCGTCCCCAAAATGTGGTCGGCAGCATATGACGGGACAGTTACCCACATATGGGGCAAATGTCTAATGCAATCGCTAAATATAGACAGCGAGTCTATCGTTACGGGAATGGTCAACGACAACCTCAACGAGTGGCTGTTAATCGCAAACGGGTTCAACACGATTAAATCGTGTTATTTCAGGTAGTTATCGATAGCAGGTACCAATGGCGGCCACTATCCTGTCGACGGTGTCGGTCAGTCTCACAGTGGCTTCATCATGGACCGATTCGAGCAACCTACGGCCGCATTCCCAGTGACCACCTTAGGTTTACTTTTTTTTGCGAACAATTTTCAACCCATATATCGGTGGTATCGCAAAATACCGGTCTGAGACCCACTTAGTTTCGTGGTGACGAGACCACTCACTATCATGTTCCACTCATGAGCGTAGCCGCAGGCTTGTCGCCAGATATCACTATTGTGTATAGCAGTTAGCCTGCATCAATATTAATAAACAATAATTTCAGTAATATCCGAATAAGACACTAGACATGAGCATGAAGTGATCATAGTCTGGAAAAAGCAAAAGCCCACACCAACAAAGGTCTGGGCGTTTGATTGTAAGGTCTGGTTTTTCGCTAAATTCCCATTATTGGTCTGGCAGCCAAGGAATTCAGCTAGAAGCACATAGAAGTTGGAAGCAAATAATGGCATTCACGACAAACCTCACGATTAAACATATAGCATGCGCGGCTGCACATGTGAAGTGTTTTTGTGATGCTTCTCCCATTATTTATCAAACCTATGATGACTTTTCTTTAACATTGGCTGCCCCAAATCGGGGCGGTTATGCTAGAGCATAATAGACAATTTACAAATGACAGGCACCACATTAATCAGCTCACCCAAAAGTTAGTTGATGAGACAATTGTATTATATAGGCCTCGTCGCTCTAATCAGCGCGTCACTAAGCATTATGAGCTAGTCGACGGAATTATTACTGTTGCAGAAAAGGCTGACTACATTAAATATTTTACTCACGAGCGCAAGAGGATACAATCGTTCGCTGATATTATCTCAATGCTTGATAATGTTCAAAATCAGTTAGCGATGCTAGGGGAGGTCGATAAAAAGTACAAGCAAAATAAATCGGAGATGCGCAGACTCAAAAACGCCGAAAATGGTGTTTTTGATTATCGAAAACAGACTGCATTCTTTGACCTCGATCACCTCGAAGAAATCCCTGATCTCACGAACCCGACAAAGTCACAACAAGATGCAGATGATTACGTTAATAGAATTCAATCATACATGCCGCTCGCTATGCAGCGAGCTAGTAAGGTAACACGGTTCTCATCATCGACTGGCCTTAGCGGTAATAAGCGTGGCCTACACATGTTAGCGTTTTTGGACGAGGTGCAGTCCGAAGCAACATTGAGAGAACTTCAAAAAGGCATCGATAGGTTCATGAAGAGGCGCATATTTGTCAATGTGCCGATACCTCGTTTTAATGTATGCGACTCTAAGATTGCTACTTACAATCAGCCTTTGTATATTTCTCCGCCTGTTGTTGGGCCTGGAATTGCAGCGCCTTTTTCAACATTTAAGCGTCATCAATTCAGAGCTGCTGAATCTCAGTTTGTCTGTGTCGCTGAGTTGAGGCGTGAGATAGAGCTTGATGATGCGCTTTATGCACCTGTTAAAGCCGTAAAGTCTGTTAAGCAGGTATCAGTAGAAACAAAGAGAAAGCGAATCAGAGAAGCAGCGCCGGCTATCTATGCAGACGATTCTGTTATCGACATTGCCTTCGCTCGTTCTCAGATAAAACCTATCAAACTTACTCAGTTTATGGAGGAGAACGATGGTGTATGGACTGGAGATATAATCTCTTATCGTCATCAGTGTTTTAATTTGCACCGCTGCAATGTCCTCACTGATGCGATTAAGCTCATTAACGTTGCCGGCAATTTATCTGGTGAGGCTGATCTAAATGATGTTCTAACAATTCTGGTATCGTTAGCTGTCAAGAAGCTGCCCCTTGCTGAAATAACAGAAGAACGTGTCATCGCCATAACTCAGCACGTTGCGAGCCTAGTGTTTGATGATACTGGTGTTGCAGCTGAGAAAACGGCTGATTGGATTAAGAAGAGGAAATATTGCACGATACTTAGCAGAGCGATTGACGCAGCGGACGGCAATAAAATCATATGGGCTGGACGTAAAGACGAAGACAGGCGTTATGGTTATAGTCAGGCACGTGTTCGATCTGAGCTAATTGCAATCTTAGGAGATGGAGCAGCTGAATTAATCAGAGAACATGGACTATCTACTTTGTTTGACGGAGCTGACAAACAAAACATGAGACGTAGAGACAAAGGTCGCATGACGCGCGATGAGTATCTCAACTGCAGCACGTCAAAACAGCTTGAGCGTGAGATTCTAACTCTTTCTAACAATGGTCTCGGTATCCGAGAAATCTCTAGAATAATAAGTGATTACTGGCAAGTTGACCTCACAGAATCATCGGTGCGTCGTAGACTGCGTCGGGTTCGTACCTCTACTGTACCTTCACACCTTGAGGCTTGCGATAGGGACTCTTTTGATGACGTCAATCATTCCTTGACGTCAGATCCGCGAGAGTATGAGATTGTCAACATTACAAACGTCACAGATAATCCAGAGGATTCTTGTGATCTAGAATATTCTTGTGATCTTTCATTTTTTGATAATCTAGTTTCGATCGAAGAAAGCCATATGAATCTTGATTACTATTCTAAATGTGATCCAGATCATCTCGCAGTCTATAAAGATTCAGCGGAATCTAAGGAGGTTGTTACGGCAAGCAATAATGTAATTTCCATCAATCAATTAAATGCATACAGATATTTGTCAGGCATCAATAAAGTAGATGTAAGCCATATATCAAATGACAGCAACGAAAGTCCTGTAGTTCTTACTGAAGATGCTTCTTATAAGTATCATGTAAGCCATAATCTGCTTGAAATCATTAGGGTAGATGATGGGCATGAGCCTGATGACGGCTATATATTTGAGATTGTTGTGAAATATAAAGTGTCATTCAAGTTAGATCCAGCAATGCCATTGATCCCAGATTTGATGGCTAAAATAGCATTGATTGTTAAAGGCCTTCGGCAGCAGAAGCAGCCTTTAGAAATGGCTGCCTAATATTCCATCCAAAGCCTTTCAAACTCCCTTTGATTCTCTTCAAAGGAAGTTTGAAGGGTAAGGTTCTATAGGGTAAGGTTCTTCCTAAACAAGGAATTGGCAGCCTTTTCAAGATTGGTTGGTTGGGTGTTTTTTAACCGTCTGCTGCGTTCGCGAAGCGGACGAGCAGACGGGAAAAAACCGGCGAACAAAGAAAAAATCCAAATTTGTCGGCCATTAAATTTCATTTATACCTTAAAAAGAGAATTATTGAACCGAACATGACAATCTGGTCGATTGTCAGCGATTACATGTAATCAGTTCCTATTAAATGATTACATGTAATCACCTTACAACATAAGTTTTTCCACCTGGTGGTGATGGTGTATTTTTCCCGCCGGTAATGCCGCGCATGTGAGGATTCCACCAAAATAACCCCGTCTTGCGTTGCTTGTAGTGGCCTCTGCACCAGTGAGCGGTTTTAGCAGCGGATGATCCGAATCCCAAATTCCCTTTTGGAATGCGAAATTTTATTTCTGTATACGAACGTAAAGTTGCTTTACCACTCTTGATTCGCTTCTTATTAAGTTTTTCAAATTTGGTTGGAATCCTCTCTCCAAAGTTTTTTGTATTCAGCAGCAGCAGCGTGGCCAATACAAACATTACCTCTTGACTAACGTCTTCAGTTAGGGCCTTTATGCGATTTCTTGATGCTGTTGTGATGTGATCAAGGCTGCTCTGGCTAGCAAACGGAGATATATACAAGCGAGTGTTGGCATATATTCTCTCGAAAGCTTCTCGTTCCTTGATGTTTTTTCGAATTAGGTATCCGGCCGTCAATGGATCATCGAAGTTAAAAGTTTGGTCTGGGTTTTTTGCTAGTGAGAAATCAGGGTCTAGTATGATGATGCATGGTGATGTACTGAAGCGATCAGAGCTAATGCCGTCTACACTACCTCGCTTTTGTTTAAAGCTTGCAATGACACTCTTGCTGAATTGCCAAAATGACTGGAAAAAAATTGCATTAGGTTTTTCTGGGTCATATAAGTGAGGGTAATCGCGAGTATGGCAAATCAATACTCCATTCCAGACAGGAAAATCTAACATTGGGTCTTCGCGTAATGCCAAGCCTTCGCCTTTCCACACTCTGCGCCTGACAGGATCAAGATACTCAATCCATGTGGTCGATGATGGCAGCCGTATGAATTGCGAAGCGTCTATGATGTTGGATGGCCGCTGCATCGAAAGATGGGTCATCGCAGCGGTCGAGTGTTCATCAAGAACAAATCTGGCGGCGTTGTCGAGCACTCGTGCGGTCGATGTGTTCTTGGTAAAAATATCCTTTTCGCAATCTTCAATTACGCTTTGAAATAACATGTCCGGTGCTTTCAATATATATTTCTGGCACAATAAATCTAACTCCAATTAGTTAATCGTGCAAGTTGTCTAATTATGGAAGTATGCGGCAAGCGAAGCATTGTTTATATTACATGGATTGCTTGATGCTGCAAACTGTTCATATTGTGAAATACAGAAGCCAAGGTGTCTAGATCCGTTGCCGAAAAATGAGCGATAAATCATTGCCGGCTGGTCTTGCAAGAAATCTCCTCGTGATTCGATGCGAGTTTTCGGTCACAAATTGGATTATTTAGGCTAACTTTAGTGAGTGTGGTTTAGTGTAATCATATTGTCTCAATTTAGGCAGGCTGGCTGAGACTAATAATGCCAAAATCTGAGACTATTCCGATACTGAGAGTAATTGTGAGAACATGCAGTCAATGCCGTTATGTCAACAGAATTGTGTGTCAAACCCAAAGTAACCGTGGCAGCATGTAAGGCCGTGTCGACAATAACAAGTTTACAACCCGCAATAATGTCTTGTAAGCAATTCTGTATCTGACATATTGTATTATTCCATTTGTTGTCTTATCTTCTTAGCAAGCCATGTTGCACACCCGCCCTACACTTCGTTTCGGTTGGTGCACAACAGCTTGCAAGGGGGCTGTCGCCCCCGTTGACCCCCACAAGAAAGCAAGAAAGGTTACAAGAACTATGGGAACAAACACTCGCAGGATGACTGACGACGTTAAGTTGCGCCTAACTCCAGAACTTAGCTCGCGTATTCATAGCGCTGCCATTGCATCTAATGAAACTGATGCCTCATTTATACGCTCATGTACGATTCGGGTGATGGGGCTATCGCCAGAAATTAATCGTCGTATTAAGAGGCGTAGGATTGTCGTGCATGATAAAGACGTAACTGTGTTGGGTGCATTTACAAAACATCTTCATCGGTTAAATGGTGCTGTTATTCAGCTTGCAAAATCCCAAAGATTGCAGTCATCGCAATTACACGGTCAAACTGAATTAGTATTATCAGAGTTAGAAGGGTGCTATCGCTTATTTAAGGACTTAGGCGATAAGATCGAGGCTGACTTTAAAAACGCTGTCAGTGAGAATTGATAATGATCAGCGGCGCAACCTCAGGATCAGGCGGCGCAGCTCTGGGCGTACATCTAGCCGATGCACGCAGTGAGGGGAATCGACACAACGTTAAAACTGAACTTGGCGACACAAGATATATCAACTCAACGGATATTCAAGAAGCAGTGGAAGAGCTAAGAGTTCTTACAAGATTTGCTAATACAGCAACTCCTTTAGTCCATTTTCATTGTGATCCGTCTCCGTTAGAAGATTTCACAGAAGAATTAAAAATAAGGTATTGGACTGCTGTTGAAAAAGAATTTGGTTTGCAGGATCAGGCATTTGTTGAAAGCGTTCATACGAGCTGGCGAAAAATAGAAAACTTGTTTGACGTTGATGATGTTAGGCAGCTACATGGGGAGGAAAATGTACGGTTTAATGAGTTAGAAAATCGCTACGAAGTTTTGATGAACCATTATCATCGCGTTTATGACAGAATGAAATTGGACGGATCGCCGATTTCATTAAGTCACGATTATGCACGACGTGAAAAAGTGAATCGTGTTTTCGAGTTTGAACATGGATTTGAACTAACTCAGGGCGCGCACAATAGAGCGGTTGAAAAGCAACTAAGAAGAGAAAGCCGAAATGATGTTGCCGATGCAATTGTCGCTAATGGATTTACACAGGGACCTCGTCCAGTCGCAAAACTAAATTCAACAGAAAAAGAGCAGCAAAAGAGGACAGGCATTAAAAAAGGGGATGTCCAGAAAGACCTTTTCAAAGCATGGACGAATTGCGATTGTGGAAAAGCCTTTGAAGCAGCCATAAATAATATGGGTTACAAATTGGCCCATGGTGACAAGGCCATTGTTGTAATCGATGCAACTGGTAATGTCCATTCAGTTGGAAGACTGATAGCGGCAGAATCAAAGAGGTTATCAAAAGATAAGGTTAAGTCAGCTACGGTCGATAAGCGATTGACCACATTGGACATCAAAGGTCTTGAAGAAGTACGTAAAGGTTCTATTGCCACAATTAAGAACAAGGAGATAGTAAATGTCAGACCAAATAATACAAACCCCGCAAGACTTAAGCCGCCAGTCTCACTCAGAGATATGCCTCGGCTGCTCAAATGTAACCGTCTTTCGAATCAATGCTTACAGCCCAAAAACTTACTGCAGCGTGATGCACATGATTCTCAGAGAGGACGGCTCAGACGCGATGGTGACTCTGTGCACCTCGTTCAGCCCGAAAGAGCTGCCCCAGCAGGCAAGCTAGTAACGAATCAGACCATATCCGCAGCTCCACCACCACGGCCACCAACTCAGGTTCGACCAGAGGCCAAGGTCACAGCAACGCCTCAGGCTCAGGCTCATGTTCGGCCTACGGCACTGCCGGCAACAGCTCCGCCCAAAGCCGAGACAAAGGCAGCCCCAGCGGCTGCCGTGGCTGCGCCATTGGTAAAGGCTGCCCCAGAGGCTGCTCAGGCTGCGCCATTGGTAAAGGCTGCTCGTACTGCAGCCACAAGCGGCGGACCGGTATCAGTTGGTGGCAGATCAGTCAGGCCGATTAACCCCAATGACCCCGCTGACGTTGCTCGATTTTTGCAAGAATTTGCAGAAGCAGCTAGATCACGGCTACAACATTATATTGATAATCCACCAGAGGGCATTGATCCGGCAATTATCAAATCGTTGATAGCAAAACTGTTTATTATTAAATTCATTGATGAACACGAATTAACTAGGCCAAAAGAACGCAGAGCTCAGCCTAGAGCAGTACCTGAAAATGTACGTGCCGCAACTGAATTAGTCGACGCATTAAAGCTAAAAGTTATAGAAGTTAGTAAACCGCGACCATGGTATGATTTTTGTGCGTGTAGTCGTGTAGCAGCTGTTAATGATAAGCTAGAGCAGGCAATTAATGATAGACAAGAAGCTATTCGATTTAGTGCTGCGAGCATGCGTTCAGATATTGAACGAGAAAATATGTGGCAACAATATGATAATAACAGATGGCGTGAGTTTAATTTGCACGAGGCTGCTCTGCGAGAAGTTGATGATGCCATTGATCTCAATGACAAAGAGATTGTTGATTTGATGCCAAATGTAGTGCGAGCTATTGATTGCCTGAAAAAGCGTAAATCTGGCGCGGCTTCTGGAGTTTGTAATAATGAGTACAGTGATATTTGGACATACGGTAAGCCATAACCAGCCTTGATAAATAACAACGACACCGACATCGTATTTCTGCAGCAAATATCGGTCTGACAGCATCACTTCTGAGCCACAATCGCAAATCTCATTAATAGTTTTGCAAAATTGGCAAAACGGCGGACCGGCCTCAAAGTGTGTTGTTTGTTAAGATTGGCGTTTGTTCAGATTTAACGAAAATAATAATAAGAATAGTCTGGCTATTCTTATTATTCTGGGTTATTATTAAAACAGTGAGAGGCGAAATTTCCCTATGGAGTGAGTAAAAATGGCTCGAATTACAGAAGAATTAGTAAATAGTACGTGTGAACAGATTCGGCTTGAGGGGCATTCAGTTACTGTAAAAAAGGTGATGGATAGGATTGGAGGCAATACTAATGATGTTGCCCCGATGGTAAAAAAATGGAAGATGGCTAATTCTGAAGAGGCCAACACATCAGACTTTCAGTCTGAACAATCAGAGTCACAGCCGGAAGAAAAGATTATATTACCAGAGTTGGTCGAAGCTTTTGATAATATGCGGCAGCTTCTTGAGACTGTTGTTGATAAGCAGCTTTGGAAAGAACGTAGGCACGCAGCTAACGTGCAGCGCGGACTGTTTGATGATAAGGAGCAAGCAATCTCAAGCCTTAGCAAGACACATGCTGATGTGATTTCTAGCCTTAGTAAGGCCCACGCCGATAATCTAGCAGATGTTGAACGTGAGAATACAGATTTGCTCGATGATCGCTCGGAACTTCAGAATGCAGTAAAAGTTATTAATTGCGAAAAAGACAAGTTGGTAGAACAGTTAGATGCCATGACCAATGAGCGCAATTCTGCTCGTGAAGACAATGCATCTCTTAATGTTAGATATGCAACTTTAGTTAAACAAATTGAAGAGCTAAATACTGAAATTGCTGCTCAGGAGAATACAGCAAAGACGCTAACTGAGATTGTAAGACAGCTACAACAGGCTGAGACAAGAACAATTACAGAGCGAGATAATGCCATTATTGAAGTGTCGCGACTCAGGCCATATGAAAGTAATGCAGCTGCACAAAGGCAGCGTGGTGATGATCTCGATAAGCAAATTGAAAGGTTGCGCAGCGATAAATCAGATTTGCAGAATGCTAATCATAAGATTTCTCAAGATTTTGCAAACTCCAAACTGGCCCATCAGCAGACTTTAGATGATATCTCGGCAAAACATGAGCAGCTAGAGAGTGTTAACCAGCTGCTCAAAAATGCTCGGGATGATCTTGAGAAACTTCGTCAGATTTCTGCAACTGAACGAAATAATTCAGAGCGTGCAAGTGATAAAGCACAGGCCGAGTTAACTGCAGCACGCAAAGAAAACACAGTACAAAATGCTGAAATCACGAGATTAATTGCAACAGTTGAGAAGCTTGAAAATGCTGCATCTGATGCAAATGCTGCCCATCTGCGCGAGATTGAAACATTACGCTCTGAGCACAAGCAGGTGTTTGATGCATTTAAGCAGGCGATCTCTGAGATTAAATCAGCGCAGCCTGTTCATGATGTCACCTCAATAAGGAGGCCATAATGAACGCTTTGCCGGCTGATATTCTCGCTTTAGCTAAGAGATTCAATATTGCAATCCCACAATCCCCACAGCCTCAGCCTCAGCCTGAGTCTCAGCCGACTGCTCGGTTGGAGGCTCAACCAGTCCGACTCGAGTCGCTGCCTGTGTCGGTCGAGGTCGTCAAATCTGAGCCTGTGCCGGCTAAAACTCGCTCAGCAGCTCAGAGGAGGCATAGAGCTGTAAAGCCTACCAGTCAGCAGCCAAAGCCCCCTGTGAGCCTAGCTGGAGGCTTACGGACACGCTCAGGACATGCTGCGACTCATGAACAGATTCAGATCGTCGAGTCGGCCGAGCGGCTGGTTGCGGCAGGAGTTGGTGGAGCGTTGAAAATCATAGCGTTTGCAGGAGCTGGCAAAACGTCAACACTAGATTTGCTGGCCTCAACTGCATTAAAGGGCATGGCTGGTACATATCTAGCGTTCAACTCAAGCATTGCAGACGATGCAAAAAAAACCATGCCGAAAAATGTTGCGCCATCGACAATACATAGTTTAGCAATTCGCACAACCGGCATGAGGCCGAATGAGAAATATAAGAATATTAAGATTGATATTGTAAAACACTTGTTAGGCGATAGGTGTTGGTTACCACCACGTGAGGCGGGTGATGCAACATTGCGAACGCAGCAACATTGGATCGTTGAGGGGCTTAAGCAATTTTGTCAATCAGCAGATATAGAGCCTGGAATTAATCAGATTAATTATGTGTTACATCAGATCGGTACGCCCAAACATGGTATGCCTGTCGAAATTTTAGAACGATTAATTGCTAGAAGAACAGCTGCAGAATCACTATTAACTCAACATCTCGCTGCATGTTGGAAACTAATACGTTCTGATGAGAGTTATTATTCTTTCGATGCAATCATTAAAATGTTTGAGTTGAGTGATAAAGCAGTGGCTGCTGCCTTTTCAAATTCTCAGTTTGTTTTTCTTGATGAAGCACAAGATTTAAACCCCGTGCTCAGGTCGATTGGACTAAAAGCAACGAGCAATAATAATAAGATACTTGTTGCCGTTGGTGACCCGTGGCAGCAAATTTACACGTGGAACGGCGCAGAGAACGCTTTAGATCACATCGATGGTAATGTTTTGTATCTCAGTCAGTCATTCAGGTTTGGAGAGAAATTAGCTGATCGGGCATCTAATCTGCTATTTAGTAAGCCTGGAGCGACGCCCGAAACTGAAATAAAAGGCAATCCAGCACGTAAAACATATATTAGATCAGTATTGGATACAGACTTTAAGTATGAACGCGGACAGGTTGTTATCTGCAGAACAAACAGAGGCTTGTTTACATCAGCGGTTGCAATTGCAAAATCGGGTTTGAAAATAGCAATTGTAAAAGGTATTCAAGAGCTAATTGATGAAGTGAATTCAGCTACTGCACTATTTGAAGAACGTAATAAGGATGCGTTCATATCGCCGTGGTCATCTTTTATAGATTGGGCTGAAGCAAAAGCCTCAGTTGCAGATGAAGATATGTCCGGCATGAAACAATTCATGAGAGATATAGAAAACGGCAACCTCGCCAAAGAAATAGATATTATAAAAAGGGCAATTGTGGCAGATGAAAGTAAGGCAGACATAATACTAACTACTGCACATAAAAGCAAAGGCCGCGAATTTAGGACAGTTGTACTTTGTTCTGACTTTCCAACAAGCGAAATGCTACAGTATCGATATGACAAAGCATGTCGGAGTACTACAAATCGCGACGATGAAATCAGGTCAGCACTTGAGGAATGGAATGTTCGGTATGTGGCAATGACGAGAGCAATTGAAATGTTAATCAATTGCTACAAAGAAGATAAACGGCAAAAGTTCCAACTCTAATGTCAGTCCCAAAACCGCTCACTTTAGAGAGGTTTTGGTGGGCTAATATTTTCAAGGGGTTGCGGCTCTCAAAAGTCGCCCCCAAAATTGGAGGGCAAAAATGCTTATAGGCTATGCACGAATTTCAACGGCGGATCAGAATCTTGATCTTCAGATCGATGCCCTGAGAGCTGCCGGTTGTGAGCATATTTGCGAGGACCGGCTCTCAGGCACGTTGCGATCACGACCTGGTCTCGATAAAGCCATAGCCTCTCTCGCAGCCGGCGATGTGCTGACAGTTTGGAAACTTGACCGACTCGGCCGCTCGTTATCGCACCTCGTTGGGCTTGTGGATGAATTAGGTAAGAGGGGAATCGGATTCAGATCGCTGACCGAATCGATTGATACGACGAGTGCAGGGGGGCGTTTGCTGCTCCATGTGATGGCAGCCCTTGCAGAGTTCGAGCGTTCGATCATAGTTGAGCGAACCCAAGCCGGTATCAAAGCAGCCAAGAATCGAGGCACACATTGCGGCCGTCCGTCAGCTTTGTCAGCTGATCAACTACGTCATGCACGTCTTGCACTCGATGCAGGAGAGCCAGCTCGTAAGGTCGCAAGGCTATTTAATATCGGAGAATCAACGCGTTATCGTCATTTGCAACGCCAGGGGTGATAGGACGGGGGTGCCTATCAGCGAGACCACGCGTTTAGTTACGACGTAACGCTGCGCTCCAATCCGCCGCTCCTGTCTGCCCACTCTATAATAATATCCACGCTTGGTCCTGAAGCTCTGGCAGAGAAGTCTTGACAAAGGCAAAGACCACATGTCATACACGCAAGTATCACAGGTGAGCGGAGTTGGCATATATAGTGTGTCTAACCCATTGATACCCCACGGATATGGCCCACTTTGGCTTGACCTCCCCTAGGGGACGCCAGCCTTTTCAAGGGGTTGGCGTAGACAGCGGATCCAAAATGCCCGTCGTATCCAGTATGCGATCTTAACGACCGGCAAGGCTTGATGACGACACGCCGCTGACTTGCCGCTGCAAACCTATGCGCGCGAAGCCAAGTCTGAGGGCGGCTTTAATGTATCAATATTAAAGCTTGATGGTATGATCCGCCAACATCAGGGCGCGCTGTCGGCTCGCCCTGCGAGCCGGAGCGAATCCAAATGGCATCCAACTCCGCGAGAATTAATTCTCCTGAGCCATCGATACTATAAGACAAAGCCAGAAGAGCGACACCAAAGGCGTTCGTGGCCTGATGATAGCCAAGCCTCTTAAGACATCTCTCAATGTTATTTTTTACGGTGATACGATCATGACCAAACTATCTCTCCAACTGATCAGACTCCGGCGAGCGATTGGCGTGTGGTTAACGGATATAATCATTCGAAATCGCCACTTTATCAATCGTCGAGTCTTTTATCGGGAGGCATTAAGTCTCTATAATTACATGTTCTCGCCTCATCAATTGGCTTATCTGTGCAATGTCCTTGATCGGGTGCGGCAGGTCGAGGGGTGCTTTGTTGAGGTCGGGTGCGCTTACGGCTCGACCACCGCTTATCTCAATATGCACTTGAAGCACCAAGGCCGCACCGTCGATTACATCGCCTTGGACACATTTCAGGGGTTTGTGAGCAATCACGCCGATTACGAAGTCTCGGTTCGCGGCAAATCATCGTCGTTGCACCATTTTTTCTCTATCAACAAGAAGAAATGGGTACAAGCTGGGCTTGACGATTGTGGTTTTACGAAAATCCGGCTGGAACAAACCGATTGTACAACTTTTGATTTTGATCATCTCAAACCGATTGCCTTTGCTTTGGTTGATGTTGATCTTTATCTCCCGATCCGTGATATCTTGCCGAAACTCTATCGAAACATGGCGCCCGGCGGAATCATTGTGGTCGATGATTGCCAACCCAACACCTTGTGGGACGGCGCCAACCAAGCCTACCGGGAATTCGTTGAGGCTCACGGCTTGCCGGTTACCATCGCAGCCGACAAGCTTGGCATCATTATTGTTTAGAGCGTTTTGTTTTCTTCGGAAACCAATTCTTCGGGAACCCATGATGTGATGGGAGCATCGGCGGCAAAACGCGCCAAAAAACATACCGCACCCGCGAATTTCATTAGCTCCTGTGAATTGCTGTCGGCTAGTATAGGTACGGTCTCTTTCGGATCAATGGCGGATTGTTGAGGAGCTGTGGCGAACATGGGACATCTTCTGGCCCAAATGAAATTACGGACCCAAGTGGCCATGGTTGGCTTAGTCGGTTTGGTCGTCCTGCTAGCGGTTGGTTTTATTCAAAACATCAGTACAAGTCGCCAAAATCAGCAACAAAATACCACAGACGACGCAACCACCGCGAATGAATTGGTCAACGCCATTAATATTGATATGCTACAAGCTCGTCGACACGAAAAGGATTTATTTATTCGCAATTCTGAAGAGAGTATTTTGCTTCACACTCAGGTCATTGATGCCGCCCGTCGTGACTTAAATGCCCTGGCCCCGCACCTGCACCAGGATGCCGACCGCACCGCCTTGAGACGAATTCAAGCTGGCATTGAGGATTATGCCCAGCAATTTCAATTGGTTGCAGCCAAGAAGCGTCAGCTTGGTTTCAACGAGACCTTGGGTTTGATGGGCACCATGCGTCAATCCATCCACGACATCGAGTCGTCCCTTCAGACGGTCCATCAGCCTCAACTGCAAATTTTGATGCTCATGATGCGCCGCCATGAAAAGGATTTCCTAGCGCGCTTGGATGCGAAATATGGAAATGAATTGAAAGATCGAGCCTCTGAGTTTCAGAGCCTTTTATCCCAAACCGACCTATCCGAAACCATGCGTGCCAAGATCCAGGCCAAGCTTGAGGACTATCTGCACAGCTTTCTCGCCGTCATGGACACCACGTTGCTTATTCGCGAGGAAAGCACCCGACTGTCTGCCGTTTATGCGTCGTTGGAACCGACTCTGGCCGGAATGAGTCAAAGCGTTACGCGAGAGTACGAGACCAGCCGCAGCGAAATGGCCACAACCAGAAGCAATACAAGTCACATCTTGCTGCTGGTCATCCTGGTTGGCATCCTGGTGGTTGCCCTTGGTGTTCATCTGGTCGGCCGCGCGATTTGCAATCCGTTAATCGCCTTAACCAGTCTGATGCAACGTTTGGCGGCAGGTAGTCTGCAAGTTGATATTCCCACCCGCGATCTGGCGTTACAGACCGAAATCGGCGACATGGCTCGCGCGATCAAAGTCTTTGACGAGCAGGCCCAACAAAATCAACGGATGAAAGCCGCCGAAGAGGCGGAAAACCGGGCCAAACAGCGCCGTCAACACGAAGCGGATGAACTGATCGATATGTTTGGCACCTCTGTTGCGGGCGTCTTCTCTGGTTTATCCCAGGCGTCGGCAACGATGGCGGCAACCGCCCACACGCTCGGAGAGACGGCGGCTGAAACCAATCAGGAAGTCCACGTTGTAACCGGCGCGGTCAAAGAAACCGCAGCAAATGCCCAATCTGTGGCTGCCGCTTCGGAAGAATTGACCGCCGCTATCGGTGAGATCAGCCGCCTGATCCATAATTCGGCCCAAGTGGCCGAACGAGGCTCAGTCGAGGCTAAAGAGGTCGTGGAACGGGTCGAACGCCTGCGGATGACGTCTGACCGCATCGGCGATATTGTCAAGATCATCGCCGATATTGCCTCCCAAACCAATCTGCTGGCCCTGAACGCCACCATTGAAGCGGCACGGGCTGGAGAGGCCGGGCGCGGATTCGCCGTGGTTGCAGGAGAAGTCAAAACGCTCTCCACCCAAACCCAGCAGGCCACCGTCGATATTGCCGCCCAGATTGCCGAAATTCAAAATTCCATCGTCGGCACCGTCGATTCGGTTCAAATCATTGGGCAAACCGTCAGCAGCATTTATCAGGCGACCGGAGACATCGCCGCCGCCGTGGCCGAACAACAAAGCGCCACCGATGAAATCGCCCGCAATGTCCAGTTTGTTTCGTCCAGCGCGGACTCGATCTCGGCCAGCATCATCCGCGTTCACGATTCTGCCACCCGCACCAACGGCGCGGCCCTCGAAGTCCGCGATGCTTCGGGAGCCATGGCAGAGCAAACCGGAAAGCTCAGTAACGAAGTCCGCGACTTCCTGACCGCCATCCGCAACGCCGGCCAGGGAGACGACTTCACCCGACTGGAAATCGACCTGCCGGCTCGCGTGGTGGTGACCAACGGCGACAGCCGGTCGGCACGCGCCCGCATGATTTCAGTCGGCGGCGTTTGGCTCGACGCCCGACTCAGCCAACCGCTCGGCTCTCGGGTCGAGGTCACCGTGGAGGGGATCGCCCGCCCCCTCTCGGCCAGAATCGCCGGCCTGTCCGACCGGGGAACCCGTCTGCAATTCCCGATGGATTCCGCCCATCTGGCTTTCGTAACCAACGCCATGACACATTTGATGCAAAAACGCGCGGCTTGACGGTTCAGGGCAATCCTGTGGGCTCTTTGCCCACGGGATCGAGAACATCTGCGCTCTCTAGGAGCATCGCCATCCTGCCACAATCAAACAAGTTCGATTGCCGGATCACCAGTGATGCTTTATGGTACCCCCCCCATAAGGAACCCACCTTATCGCGAGGACATGCGGGCAATTCGCCGGCTGCCTATGCGCCACCTCCAGGGAGGGAGCACAGGGATTGACGGCTGCCCGACCCAGCGGCAAGCCCGCGAACGCTGAGGCCTTGACGGGAAGCACTCGCAATCTTTCCGATGACGAGGCTCGGGATTCGCTCCACATTTTGCCGCTCTCCCTGATTCGGCTCGCCACGCCCGGCCTACAAGGCGCGCGGCTAATCAAGAATGTGCGACTAGAGACCGTCATTGAAATGTTCAATGACACCATGACCGGCAGTGGCCAGGTAAAGGTCGAAGATACGGCGGCATACTTTAATTCCTTTAAGGAAGAAGTCGCCGAAGATATGGTTAAATTGCTGAAAATTGCCCAGGCCAGTAGCTTTGATGTTTACTCGATGCGAATTGAACTTCGCAGACTCAACATTGATGTTAATAATTACAAAGGATTAACACTTTCTGCGCGAAAAAAATTAGAGTTAACAGAATATATGAAATCATTTACACATCCTTTAATTATTCATGTCTATGGCTCTGACGACATGAACATTACAGATGTTTCTGATATTATTAAAATGTTTGCCCACCCTAACCGCGAAGGGGCCATTAAAAATATTCGCATAATTGCCGAGCGTTTGCAAATTACAGTCAGTGAGCTTCCGGCCTTCCTTGAAGAATATGGCGATATCTTTCTATCTTTAGCCTATTTTCGACGCTGTATTGATCAGGTGGTGCCAGAGGTCCATCGTTTTGTTGACTGGATGAACGAAGTTCGGAGCAGTGCCGAGATCTCCCGCGACAAGCGCCTGATGAAGACCATTGAGCAAGTGAGCGCCGACGTCACGGATATCACCACGTCCATCACAGGCCGCTTCGAAAATTTCGACCGCCGATCCAAGGATTTCTGGACCGATATCAACGCAGACACATTCCGTTCGATCCGCAAATTGATCACGTCTCATCACGTCACCATCGGTGGCGTGCTGTGCGGTCTGGCGGTTAAGATGAATCTTTGGAAACTCCGCTTTGCGCGGGGCGGCGGCGGTCCCAATCGACGGATCGAGTTCGTCAAATCGGAAATCCTACCGGGCCTCAGCCATATCAAGTCGCTGGAAGAATCGGCCAGAGAGATCAAGTCCTGACGGAGGGAGGCATGGCCTCCCTCCGTCAGGACCAAACCCCATCAAGGGGTGTTATACTATCGGGCCTTGATGGTGATTCATCAAGGCTGCCCTCAAACGCCGGGCGGGCGCATCCGCGCCCTTGGCTTCGCGTCCACGAGGACGCGGGGCCGCCGTCGCGGCCCGAGGACCGGCGATGTGTCAGTATCAGGGCTCGCTAACACCAATGGCCCTGGACGTTGACACGTCTGCGGCGCCCTCAAATGCCGGGCGGGCGCATCCGCGCCCCCTAGAGTCCACACACGGGGGCTTCGCGTCCACGAGGACGCGGGGCCGCCGTCGCGGCCCGAGGACCGGCGATGTGTCAGTATCAGGGCTCGCCGGTATAACACTGACACAGTGCCGGTATCGCCCGTAAGTCTCCGCCCTCCACAGCTTTCAGCGTTCGGGAACTGTCAGAACAATTTTGCCGATATGGGCACTGCTTTCCATCAAACGATGGGCTTCGGCGGCTTCGGTCAAGGGAAAGGTTCGGTGCATCACCACCTTGACCGTGCGATTCGCCAGCAGCGGCCAAACCCGGTCACGCAGCACATCGGCAATCCGGCCTTTCTCCGCCACCGGACGGGCACGCAAAGTCGAACCGGTCAAGGTCTGGCGCTTCAACATCACCGGCATCAAATTCAAAGTCACCTTGGCTCCGCGCAGGAAGGCGATGCTGACATGACGGCCATCGGCGGCCAAGCAGTCCAGATTGCGAGGTATGTAATCACCGCCCACCATATCCAGGACGACGTCAACCCCTCTGCCTCGGGTCAAGTCCTTGACCACCGCCACGAAATCCTCGTCACGGTAATGAATGGCGCGCTCGGCCCCCAACTCCAGGCAAACCCGGCACTTGTCCGCATCGCCCGCCGTGGTGAACACCCGAGCCCCAAACGCGCGGCCCAACTGAATGGCCGTGGTCCCAATGCCGCTCGACCCGCCATGAACCAATAGGGTCTCGCCGGGTTGCAGGGCGCCCCGCTCAAAGACATTGTGCCAAACGGTAAAAAAGGTCTCGGGAGCCGCCGCCGCTTCCACCAACGACAGCGTCGCCGGAATTGGCAAACACTGCACCGCAGGCGCCACGCAATACTCGGCATACCCACCGCCGGTCAGCAGCGCGCACACCTCATCCCCCAGGGCCACGCCACCAACCCCTTCGCCCAACGCAACAACTCGACCCGAAACTTCCAATCCGGGAATGTCCGAAGCACCGGGGGGCGGCGCATAATGACCAAGGCGCTGAATCACATCTGGACGATTGACCCCTGCCGCCGCAACCTCGATGAGAACGTCACCAGCCCGAGGCACTGGCATCGGTCGTGTGGTCGGACGGAGCTGCTCGGGACCACCCGGAGCTGTGATCTCGATGGCGGTCATGGTGGCAGGAAGCGGAGCGGTGGTCATCGGGAGGGGGGCCTCTTTCCAGGACAAAAGGGACAGCCCAAGCGGGACAGGCAACGGCGAACGGCAAACGGCGGTAACAAACGGCAAATGCCGCCCCGCCACAGCCTCGGGACCGCTTGCGGTCTGAGCGAAACAGAGGTTATCTTAAACAAACATTATGGTTTTACCAGGATCATCAACCACACAAACCTTTATTCGCAGGACTGGATAGGAACGGTCAATGCACGGTTCGGTGGCGTGACAGGTCCATCAATATGACTTGCAACCCTATTAAGGAACGGATGGGCGGCCGATGACTGTCGACGAGAGCCCTGATCGACCGAACGCTGGGCGCATTCTGGTGGTCGACGACACGCCGGAAAATCTGGCGATTCTGACGCAGCTCTTACGCAGCCAGAACTACCATGTCCGTTCCGCCCTTAGTGGAAAACGCGCATTACAGCTCGCCTTACACGAGGCGCCAGACTTGATGCTGCTTGATATCCGCATGCCGGAAATCGACGGCTACGAGGTTTGCCGTCAGTTCAAAGAGCGTCCGGAACTCAAAGGCATTCCAATCATTTTTATCAGCGCCATGACCGACACCGAGGTCAAGGTCAGGACTTTTACCACCGGCGGGGTTGACTTTATCTCCAAGCCGTTCGAGGCCGAGGAGGTCTTGGCGCGCGTCCGAACCCACTTGGCCCTACACGCCATCGAGCAGGAGTTGGAGCGGCGCTTGGGCGTCCGCACACGGGAATTGGCCGAAAGCGAGACCCGTTACCGCACCCTGATCGAAAAATCGCCCAATCTGATTTATTCCATGTCGCCAGGACGCGGTCATCTCTACGCCAATCGGCGCTTTAAAGAGGTCTTAGGAATCGGCGCCGAGTGGTTTCGGGAGCATCCCGAACGGTGGTGGGTTCGGATTCACCCCGAGGACCGTTTACGAGTCGAAGCCGCTATGACTCAAGCCCCAGAGCGGGGGCGGCATTACGACCTGGAGTATCGCATCCTGGACGCGGGCGGGCAATGGCGCTGGTTCCACGACCGCAGCATTGACATCCGCACCGGCCCCGATGGGGTGATCGTCGATAGTTTGGCCACGGACATCACCGACCTGCGGAAACAACAGGCTGAGATGGAACATCTCGCCTATCATGATCTGCTCACCGACTTAGCCAATCGGAAGAAATTGCTAGCCTCCCTTGATCTTCGGATCACCGCTGGCGAGCCCTTCGCCCTGCTGTTGCTGGACATCGACCGCTTTAAGGACATCAACGACGCCCTTGGCCACGCTGCCGGCGACCTGTTGCTGCTGCAAGTGGCGCGCCGCTTGCAGGTTCAGGCGGCAGGCCCGGCGGATCTGGTGGCACGGTTGGGTGGCGACGAATTTGCGTTATGCCTTGGGGATGCCAGCTTGGCGACCGCCCGAGAGGTTGCCGCCAAAGTCCTGGCGGGGTTCGATCAGCCGTTCAGCCTGGAAGGTCTGCGGGTTAAGGTCGGGGCCAGCATCGGCATCGTCGCCCACCCCACCGACGAAGGCGCCGCCGCCGAGTTGCTGATGCGGGCCGATGTGGCCATGTATGCCGCCAAACGACGCCTGGGCGGTTATGCTTGCTATACGTCGGATTCCGGACGTCACTCGGCGTTCCGATTGGAGCTGCTGTCTGAGTTCAGCGAAGCCATCGATCAAGGGCAACTGGTTCTCCATTACCAGCCGAAGATCCGACTCCACGATAATTCTGTATCGGGAGTCGAAGCCCTGGTTCGGTGGCAACATCCTCGGCATGGCCTGCTGCCGCCGGGCGAATTTTTACCCATGGTCGAGACCAGCGACGTGATTGGCAAACTCACCCATTGGGTGATCACCGCCGCCGCGATTCAATTGCGATCCTGGTATGATCAGGGGCTACGGATTCCCATCGCGGTGAATCTGTCGGCGCGGAATCTGGTCGATGACAGCTTGCCCGGATGGGTGGCCCAAGTCCTTGAAAAATATCAGGTGCCACTGGGCGGAATGGAGTTCGAGATCACCGAGACGGCCATGATGGTGGATATCGAACGCACCCTGACCACTCTGGCCTCCATCGCCCGATTGAATGTCGGCTTTGCCATTGATGATTTCGGCACCGGCTTTTCGTCCTTCTCCTTCGTCCGACGCCTGCCGCACTTGGCTTCGCTCAAGATCGACCGCTCGTTTGTGGCGCCAATGCGGACCAACCCGGTCGACGCGGTGGTGGTCAACTCGATGATCTCGCTGGCCCTTGGCCTTGGCGTCACCGCCATCGCCGAAGGAGTCGAAGATCAGGAGACCTTGACGGCTCTGCGGGTGGCTGGCTGTCCCGAGGCCCAAGGCTATTTCATCGCCCGCCCCATGCCGGCGCCCCAGGCCGAGCAGTGGCTTTTGGAAAAAACCGCTGGGTCATAAGCCCCAATCCGGTTCGCGGACCTGCTTCGGGTGAGGGGTGGAGATCAAAATTCCCATCATCTCCCAATTACTCCAAATGAGAAGCAGGATGGGGTTTCCTTGGCCGGACTTTCGTGGCACAATACCAAAAGTCAGGAATGTTGGCCCTGCGGATCGACGTCTTGAACGAGCCGGCGGCCAGGGAAGAAGCAGTGCCTGTGCCTTATCGTCGCAAGACGATCACCTGAAGCTGACCTGCGATGCATTTGGTGTCGTACAGCTTGTAACATTTGGAGAATAGGATGCCGTCTGGCACCGTAAAGTGGTTTAACAGCACCAAGGGTTTCGGCTTCATTGCACCTGATGAAGGCGGTGCCGACGTTTTCGTGCATATTTCGGCTGTGGAGCGAGCCGGCATCCGGACCTTGAATGAAGGCCAACGGGTTTCCTACGAACTCCGGCACGACCCGAAGAAGGGTAAGTCGTCGGCTGACGATCTGAGGGCTATCTAAGCAAGACCCCAGGTGCCAGGGGGCGCGTTTCGCGGGCTCCCTGGCGCTTGGATATCTGGGTGTTGGTCATTTCAGAACAACCCGAAACTCAGAACGACCCGAAACGAGCCGGCGTTTCGGTTATTGGCCAGGGGATCGGGTAATGCTCTTGATCCGCCCGCGCCGCATGCCGGACATCTCGGTAATTTTGTGATCCTGGTCCTCGATGACCCCTCGTGCGGGCGCGTCGCCGTCCAAGCCGCCCAACAGGTTGCTGGGGACTTTGCGGTTTGAGGTACGGGCGCCGTCCTCATAGACGATATCGAACAGTACGAATGCACTGTCGGTCGGCTTCTTCCGGGCCACGTCTCGTCTCCATGAAAAAGTCGGGGCCCAAAAAGGAATAACCAACGAAGCCCCGAGCAGGCAGCCGCCTGATCCTGCGGTTGGTACACGGGAGAACGCTCGGGCGTCAACCCGCTTACGCAGGTGATGCCAGCAAGCCTTGATAATGAGACCGGCGGCCTTGATGAGTCAACGTCAAGGCCCCCTCGATGGTATCCCTAAACGCTCCCTTGCCCCTGCACCACCGTTCCAACTTTAATTGCACTGTCCAACCGAAGCGGCGGCACAGACTCGGACACCGTCAACCCAGGTCGCCCCGCCCAGTATAGCGTTGCGCAGATCCGACCGTTCCAGCCGGGCGCCGGTCAGATTGGCATTGTGCAGATTGGCATTATCGAACTTAGCACCGCGCAAGTCGGCGCCGCGTAACGACGCCCCGGTGAGATCCGCGCGGGTAAAATCAGCATCCAGCAAACGGGTTCCGTCCAGCACCGTCCCCAGCATCTTGGCACTGAAGAATTTAGCCCGATAGGCGTCGGCGTTAGCGAGGGTGGCGCCGCTGAGGTCCGAGCGCAGGAAGGTCGCCTCCCGCAACTCGGCGCCGCTCAGATCGACCTTGGTCAAATCCCGGTCATCCTGAAGGCAGCGGTGCCAATTCACCTTTGACACCGCGTTGTCGGTGCAGTCGGCATAAGCCAACGGCACCCCGCCCACCAGAATCACCATCAGGGCGGTGAGCACCGCACGGGGGCCGGCGGTGGACAATACGCGCACCAGCGCCGCCCCCCGCCTCATGACCGCACCAACGGCTTGTAATGAATGCGATGGGGCTGGTCGGCATCGGCTCCTAGGCGACGATGGCGGTCGGCCTCGTAATCCTGGTAGTTGCCTTCAAACCAGACCACTTGGCTGTCGCCCTCGAAGGCCAGGATATGCGTGGCGATTCGGTCCAGGAACCAGCGATCATGGCTAATCACCACCGCGCAGCCAGGGAACACGGTCAAGGCGTCTTCTAACGCCCGCAGGGTGTCCACGTCCAAATCATTGGTCGGTTCGTCGAGCAGCAACACGTTCGCCCCCGACTTCAGCATCTTGGCCAGATGCACCCGATTGCGCTCGCCGCCGGACAATTGGCCAACTTTTTTCTGCTGATCCGACCCCCGGAAGTTAAAGGCGGAAACATAGGCCCGCGACGGCATCGATCTCTTGCCCAGTTCGATGACGTCAAGTCCATCGGAGATCTCTTCCCAAACCGTCTTGTTGGGAGCCAGTGAGTCCCGAGATTGGTCGACATAGCCCAAGCTGACGGTTTCACCCACCCGGAAACTGCCCCCATCGGGCTGTTCCTGGCCGGTGATCATGCGGAACAGGGTGGTTTTGCCGGCGCCGTTGGGGCCGATCACCCCGACGATACCGCCCGGTGGCAGACGGAAGCCAAGGTCTTCGATCAGCAAACGGTCGCCAAAGCCTTTACGCAGAGCCTCGGCCTCGATCACCAGCCCCCCAAGCCGGGGTGGTGTCGGGATGACGATCTGAGCATCCCCCCCCGCCTGATCCTTGCTCTGGGCCAACAAGGTCTCGTAAGCAGCGATACGCGCCTTGCTCTTGGTCTGACGAGCACGGGGCGACTGGCGAATCCACTCCAGCTCCGAAGCCAAGGTCTTCTGGCGGGCCTGCTCCTGCTTGCCCTCCTGGGCCAACCGCTTTTGCTTCTGATCCAACCAGGAGGTGTAATTTCCCTCATAAGGAATGCCCTGGCCACGATCCAACTCGAGAATCCAGCCGGTGACATTATCCAGGAAATAACGGTCATGGGTGACCAGCACCACCGTCCCGGCGTATTTCTCTAAATGCTGTTCTAACCACGCCACCGACTCGGCATCGAGATGGTTGGTGGGTTCGTCCAACAATAACAAATCAGGCTTTTGCAATAAGAGCTTGCACAACGCCACGCGCCGCTTCTCGCCGCCCGAAAGAGTTGTCACCTGAGCATCACCCGGCGGACAGCGCAAGGCGTCCATGGCGATTTCTACGGTACGATCCAGATCCCAGGCGTCGGCGGCTTCGATCTTTTCTTGCAGCGCCGCCTGTTCGTCAATCAGGGCGGTCATCTCGTCCGGGTCTTCGACTTCACCGAGCCGGGCATTCACGGCCTCGAAGCGGTCGAGCAGCGCCTTGGTTTCGGCCAGCGCCTCGAGCACATTTTCCTGAACAGTCTTGGTGGGATCCAGTTGTGGTTCTTGAGACAAATAGCCCACGGTCGCCCCTTCGGCCACCCAGGCTTCGCCGCCATAGTCCTTGTCCAGACCAGCCATGATCCGCATCAGGGTCGATTTACCGGCGCCGTTGGCGCCCAACACACCGATTTTGACCCCAGGCAGGAACGACAACCAAATATTCTCCAGCACCTTCTTGCCGCCGGGGTAGATTTTGTTCAACCCCTTCATGACGTAAACATACTGATAGGCCGCCATGGCGCCCGTCCCTCCTGAAACCAGTCACAACGGATTTGTAGCCTATTCGGCCCCCGGAGGCGAACCCAAACCGCAACGCCTCGCGCGCGCCAAAGCCGGCCCTGGCTCGGTTCATGTCGGCAGCGGTCTCCTCAAGCCGCCGACAGCAACCTTTAGTTCAGCAACACCCCGCTCGATATGGCCGAGTCGCGCAGCGGTTTCCGGATTCGTAACGGGCCCCCCTCGACCGTCCCATCCATCCGCCGACGGAACGCCACCCTGAGCGACCACTAGGCGTGCCCGGCTTCTCCTGACAACATGGACAACCGAACCCCGAGCTTGGCAATGGAGCGTTCCCATTTGGTGTCGAGATCAGCATCAAACATCAGGGCCTCGTCGGAAGCAGCGGTGAGCCAGCCGTTGGCCTGCATCTCGGCATCAAGCTGCCCCGGCCCCCAGCCGGCATAGCCAAGCGCCAACAGACTCCGGCGCGGCCCCCGACCATCGGCGATAGCACGAAGAATATCGACGGTAGCGGTCACGGCCACATCGTCATCGACCATCATGGTCCCTTCGCGGACGAAATCGGTGGAGTGCAGAACCAGCCCCCGACCGGACTCCACCGGACCACCATAATGCACCCGTAAATCCACCACGGACCGGGTGGGCTTAATCTCTAGTTGTTCCAGCAAATCGCCAAAGGAAATGGAACCGAACAGGCGGTTGATCACCAACCCCATGGCCCCTTCGGCATTATGGGCGCACATATAGACAACGGTGCGCTGGAAACGCGGATCGGGCATGCCGGGCATAGCCATCAGTAGTTGGCCGGTCAAATACTGGGGCGTTTTCGGCAAATAGGGCATGCGCGGCAACCTGTTGCTGGGGGGCTGCGGCCCTTGGGCGCGATCCTTCGCCCGACCGCATCCACCCCGATTCCCCATCCCTTGACACCCAAGGCGACCAGGACAACCGGGATGATGGCTCCGAGTTTGGCACCGACGCCCAATTTTTTCCACTTCAATCATGATATGAAAGGGGCAGAGACCAGGGCGAACGCACGAGACCGGCAAGCCATGAACAACGACACGCTGCCGGTCACTGCCGGTCTTTGGGCTACGACTCCGGCCCCGCCCCAGCAAGGCTCGAGAGTATGAGCAAGGCTCGATGGTATGAGGGCGTAAAGCTCGATGGTATGGAGGACCGGATGAAGAGAGAATGGCGAGCCCGCCTTTCACATGTCCTGTTGCTGTTGGCCGGAATATCCCTGGTCGGAGTGCCCACTGCGGGATGGGCTGCCGCAAGCGAACCGGGTCAAACCGATGCGGTTTCGGCGCGGTTAGTGGCGGCGGTGGATTCGTTGGGCGCCGACCTGACCGTCGCACTTGGTTTGGAGATTCACCTTCAACCGGGCTGGAAAACCTACTGGCGCGCCCCCGGAGATGCCGGGTTGGCGCCGCAAATCGACTGGTCAGGCTCGGATGGTCTGGCGACGGCGAGCATCGCTTGGCCAGCACCGCTCCGCTTCAGCCAATTCGGACTGGAAACCTTCGGATACCAGGATGAAGTGGTTCTGCCGATCACCATCCACCGCAGCGACGCGAATCACCCCCTGCTTGTCCATGCCGGAGTCGACCTGCTGGTCTGTCATGATCTTTGTGTCCCGGCCCATTTTGACCTGACTTTGTCCCTCCCCCTTGGGTCTGCCCCCGGTTCTGCGTCTCCATCCGCCACGCCCAGCGCCGAAGCCCCCCTGATCGCATCCTACAGCCGACGGGTTCCGGGCGATGGCGCAACGGCAGGCTTGACTCTCGAAGCGGTGCGCAGTGCCAACCCAGGCGACGCTCTGGAGGTGGAAGCGTCCGCCCGCGAACCGTTCCAGGCTCCCGACCTCATCATTGAAAGTACGCCTCCCCAGGTCTTTGCCCCCCCCAGCCTCAGCCTGGACCATGACGGCCATCATCTGACGGCCCGGTTGGCGCCGGCAGCAGCCATCGGCGCCACTCCATCGGCGGCTTCGGCTTCAGCACCGGCCTCAACGTCGCTGGTCGGCAGCACCGTGACCGTTACATTGGTGGATGGCGAACGGTCTCTAGAGTCCACTGTCACCGTCACGCCTCCAGCGACGGCCCCAACATCTGCCGTTTCGGACCTGCCCCGACCACCACTCCCGCCGCCAAACAGCCTCGCTTGGCCGATGGCCTTAGCCTTTGCCCTGCTGGGAGGGCTGATCTTAAATCTGATGCCGTGCGTGCTGCCGGTGTTGTCCATGAAGCTCCTGGCGGTGGTCAGCCATGGCGGCGGCGACCCCCGCTTAGTACGCGCCGGATTCCTGGCCACCGCCGGAGGGATTCTGGCATCGTTTCTGGCGCTGGCCTGCGTAATGATCATCCTCAAATCCGCCGGAACCGCCGTAGGCTGGGGGCTTCAATTCCAACAACCGGCCTTTCTGGCGGGAATGGCGGTGGTGGTATCGCTGTTCGCCTGCAATCTATGGGGAGCCTTTGAGATTCCCCTACCCCGGATCATCGCCGACGCGGCGGCTCGCCCGACATCGGCCCCCCCCAACAGCCACAGCTCTCTGATCGGAGCGTTTATCACCGGCGTGTTTGCAACCCTGCTGGCCACGCCCTGTTCGGCTCCTTTCCTGGGAACCGCCATCGGCTTCGCCTTGGCCCGTGGCCCCGAAGACATTCTAGCCGTGTTCACAATGTTGGGAATCGGGCTGGCCCTGCCCTATCTGGTGGTGGCCACCTTTCCCCGGATGGCCACCGCCCTGCCCCGCCCTGGACGCTGGATGATCGGGTTACGGCGCCTCTTGGGCTTTGCCCTGGCCGGAACCGCGTTGTGGTTGTTGTGGCTGCTCGGGATTCGAAATCTGACCACCGGCTTGACGGTTGCCACGCTGATTGTCGGCCTGACCGCCGCTTTGGCTCTCCGCGCGCGCCTGCCAACGCGGGGCCGTCGAGTGGCCGTTACAATCGCCGCGATCCTGGCCCTAACGGCGGTAACAACGCCGTGGGCCTTGGATCTGTTGGCGGGCCCCTCTCTTGCCGCCGCTCAGACGACGACGCCAACACCCGGCCCCTGGCGCACCTTCGATCTGGCGGCTCTTCGCCAAGAGGTCGCCGCTGGCCATCGGGTGTTCGTGGACGTCACCGCCGACTGGTGCCTAACCTGTCAAGCCAACCAACGCTTGGTCCTGGACCGTCCCGAGATTGCCGAACGCCTCTTGAATCCCGCCAACGGTGTGGTGGCAATGCGAGCAGACTGGACCCGCCCCAACCCAGAGGTCACCCGTTATCTGGCCCATTTTGGCCGCTATGGCATCCCCTTTAACGTGATCTACGGCCCCGCCGCCCCTGACGGCTTGGTTCTGCCCGAACTGTTAAGTCCGTCCGTCGTCCTGGCTGGGTTGGAGCAAGCGGCCAAAAGTCCATTGCCGGAGGCTAGCCGTTCAGCCCATTGATCCTATATGGTTCGATCGTGACCCGTTGCGGCAGCGCAACAGATACGGCTGCGGGCAACGGCGCGTGGCGCCCCTCAAGGTGCACACTCTTTTTGACCAAGGGAAAGAGGTAGGGTGATGGCGATCAAGGTAGGTGATAGCATTCCGTCGGTTACGCTCAAACACCTGACTCGTGACGGCATGCAGGAGATTTCGACCGACAGCCTTTTTAAGGGAAAGAAGGTCGTGTTGTTTGCCGTTCCTGGGGCATTCACCCCGGTCTGTTCGGCCAAGCACCTTCCGGGTTTCATTCAGCAGGCCGACGCCTTTGCAGCCAAGGGCATCGATCAAATCATTTGCATGGCGGTCAACGACCCCTTTGTGATGAAGGCTTGGGGCGAAAACCAAAATGCTGGCGACAAGGTGTTGATGTTACCCGACGGTAACGGCGCTCTGACCCGCGAACTGGGCTTGGAGTTGGATGCCCGTGGCAACGGCCTCGGCATCCGCAGCCAGCGGTTCGCCCTGGTCGCTCAGGATGGCGTCGTGACGGCTTTGGCTGTGGACGCGCCTGGCACCTTTGACCTGACCAGCGCCGAGGCGGTTTTAAGCGCCCTTTAGTCCCGAGTCCCCCCAGCCTCGTGGGACTTGATCCATACCCAAAACAGGCCCAGCCCCCAAGGGGCCGGGCCTGAATTACGGTCGCGACCCGATTACTCGGTGGTGGCGCTGGTGGTGTCGGTGCTTTTGTTGTAGTGGATATGAATCTTGTTGATTGAGCAGATGTCGAACCCGGTCCAAACCGCAGAGCTGCCATCGTCAGCATAAACGACTTTCAGATCCCACTTGCAACCTGGGGTATCACGATGGAAGGTGATGTCAACGCTCTCGCCGTCATCGAGCACGTCACGTCCCAGGACATCGCTTTCCCAATCGTCACTGGCCGTGGGAGACACGAATACTTTGTCGATCCGATAGCCGGTCTGATTGACTAGCGTAAAATCTTGCTTTCCTTCAGCCAGGGCAGCCCCGCCTGGGATAACCAAACCGATCAGCAGAGCGAAAAACGCAGCGGTGAAAATATTTCTCATAGCCTCTTCTCCCAACTTCTTTCAGATGAAGGCTTCCCGACCAACCAAGTGTCGCGATGGCCACGAACCGACCGACCGCGTCTACACACCCGCTCCCGGCGATAGCCCGATCGAGTAACCTTCTGTTACATTACGGTAGCACGCGATTGCTTGAAAGCAAATAAAGTGGCGACTGGCATCAATCTGCCTCGTCACCAGCTCTTCCAAGCCCTATCGGCACAGAACTCTTCCCAATCCCGGCTTAAACAAAGAGGGAGAGTCTTCAACTCCCCCTCCTCATATCCGATCCGATCCGATCCAATCAGAGCATTGCTTCCAACACCCGATCCGGCGGCGCGTGGCCATCGGAGAAGGTCTTGATATTAATGATCACCTTTTCGCCCATATCGACCCGGCCTTCGATGGTGGCCGACCCCATGTGGGGCAACAGCACCACATTGTTAAGGCTCAACAACCTAGGATTGATCGCAGGCTCGTGTTCAAACACATCCAACCCGGCCCCGGCCAGCTCGCCCCGCTCCAGCATCCGGGTTAAGGCATTCTCGTCGATAATTTCACCGCGCGAAGTGTTAACGATGATGCAATGCGGACGCAGCAATTGCAGCCGGCGCGCCGACAACAGGTGGAAGGTTCCCGGCGTGTGCGGACAGTTGACCGAGATCATGTCCATCCGCATCAACATCTGGTCGAGGCTCTCCCAGTAGGTCGCCTCGAGTTCATTTTCGATGTCCAAATGGACACGCCGACGATTGTGATAATGGATCGACAGGCCAAAGCCCCTGGCCCGACGAGCCAACGCCTGACCAATTCGGCCCAAACCGATCACACCCAACCGCTTGCCCCACAACCGATGGCCAAGCATGGTGGTCGGTCCCCAGCCCTTCCACTCGCCCGCGCGCACCTGGCGCTCCCCTTCTCCAAGACGGCGAGCCACCGCCAGAATCAGGGTCATGGCCATGTCGGCGGTATCATCGGTCAATACGCCCGGCGTATTGGTAACGGTGATCCCCCGCTGCCGAGCGGTTTTCAGGTCGATATGATCAACGCCAGTGCCAAATGACGCGATCAGGCGCAACTGCGGCCCGGCCTGGGACAACACGCGGGCGTCGATACGATCGGTGACGGTGGGAACCAGCACCTCGGCCACCTTGACCGCTTCGATCAACTCGAGCTGACTCATCGGCGTATCGTCCGGATTGAGCCGCGTATCGAACAGCTCCATCATCCGGGTCTCGATGACGTCCGGGAGTTTTCGAGTGACCACGACCAGTGTTTTCTTCTTGTCAGGCATCCGGTAGCCCTCTGCATTGATGTGCTTCATGCCATACCAAGCGGAGCGCCGCCTTGTCCACAAGCGCGTACCCCCGGCCCGGCTTTGGCGCCAATCACCTTGACCGACACCGGCCATCATCCCTTATATGCCTTCGGCGCAACTCATTGCCATGATCGGACGGAATCAAATGTTGGTCGGTCTCCGCCGCAGGTCCGCCCAGGCCGTCGGCGCCTGGGTTTTCGCCCTTTCGCTGCTGGCGATACCGCTGGTGATGCCGTCGTTTGCCTGTGCCGAGGGAAACACCGAGCCCCCCGACGAGGCGCCCGCCCCAGCCGCGCCCTCCGGTGCCTCCCCTCAGACTCAAAGCGCCATCAAGACCAGTGGCCTACCAGTCCCGCGCTTTGTCTCGATCCGCTCCAACGCGGTCAACGCCCATTCGGGGCCATCGACCAAATACCCGATCGAATGGGTGTTTTCCCGGCGCGGCATGCCGGTGGAAGTGGTGGCCGAGTTCGACACCTGGCGTCGTATCCGCGATCCCGAGGGCACCGAAGGCTGGGTGCTGCAAGGCATGCTATCAGCCAAACGCTCGATTATCATTACCGGCGCCGTTCGCCCCCTCCGCCGCGACCCTTCTCTCACCAGCCGCCCGGTGGCCAATGCCGAACCAGGAGTGATTGGCCAACTGCTCCATTGCCATGACAATTGGTGCGAAGTGGACGCGGGCGGTTATCGGGGCTGGCTCCAGCAAAGCGAGATGTGGGGCGTCTATCCCAACGAGCGACTCGAATAGATCGGTGCGCGGGCGGTCTCAACGATTGGGAGCAATACGGCGGTAACTGAGGGCTTCGGCGATGTGGACGCGACGCACGGCATCCCCCCCTTCCAAATCCGCCAAGGTGCGGGCGACTCGCAACACCCGGTGATAACCACGCGCCGATAGACGCAAATGCTCGGCGGCTTTGGTCAACAGCTCTCGACCGGAAGCATCGGGTGACGCCACCTGTTCCAGCAATTCACCGTCAACATCGGCATTGGTGCGAACCGGCGTCCGGCCCTCGGCGCGCAGGGTCCGCAGCATGGCGGCGCCATGGGTAGCCGGGCGATAGCGGTCTGTCTGAATTTCGCGGGCGCGCAGAACCCGAGCCGCGACATCGGCGCTGCCTTCAGCCGGCGGCGGCAGGCTGAGATCGGCGGGCGTCACCGCTGGCACATCGATATGACAATCGATTCGATCGAACAGCGGGCCAGAAATTTTCGACTGATAATCGGCACCACATTTGGGCGCCCGAGCGCAAGCTTGGGCGGGATCGTCCAGATGACCGCACCGGCACGGGTTCATGGCGGCGATCAATTGGACGCGCGCCGGATAGGTGATGTGATGATTGGCCCGCGCCACCGTGGCCCGCCCGGTTTCCAAGGGCTGGCGCAACGCTTCCAGGGTTTGGCGCGGAAATTCGGGGAGTTCGTCTAGGAACAGCACGCCCTGGTGAGCCAACGAAATCTCGCCGGGCCGGGCACGGCTGCCGCCGCCAACCAGGGCCGGCAGCGAGGCCGAGTGATGCGGATCGCGAAACGGTCGGCGACGCAGCAACCGCCCGTCTTCCAGCAATCCGGCGACACTGTGGATCATCGAGACCTCCAGAGCCTCGGCAGGCGCGAGGGGCGGCAGCAGTCCGGGCAGACGAGCCGCCAGCATCGACTTGCCGGACCCCGGCGGCCCGATCATCAGCAGATTATGGGCCCCCGCTGCGGCCACCTCCAGCGCCCGTTTGGCGGTCTCCTGGCCCTTAACATCCCGCAAGTCCGGGCCGTCGCCGCTCGACTCCGCCAGACGCGCCGAGGGCGGCGATAGCACCTGCGTACCCTTGAAGTGGTTGATTAAGGCCAAAAGATTGATGGGCGCCAGAACATCGAGATCACCGGCCCAGGCCGCCTCGCCGCCGCATGCCGCCGGGCAGATCAGACCGCGCTCCTGAGCCGCCGCATTCACCGCCGCCGGCAGGACTCCAGCCACGGCGGTCAAGGCGCCGTCCAACGCCAACTCCCCCAACGCCACATACCGGGCGATCTCGTCCCCCGGCAGCACGCCCATCACGGTCAACAGCCCCAGCGCAATCGGCAAGTCGAAATGGCTGCCTTCCTTGAGGACGTCGGCGGGCGCCAAATTTACCGTGATCCGTTTCGGCGGCAGCCCCAGTCCCAGCGCATGCAAAGATGCCCGCACCCGCTCTCGGCTCTCGGCAACGGCCTTGTCGGGCAGCCCCACCACATTGAACGCGACGATACCCCCGGACATTTGCACTTGAACGTCAATATCCAGGACATCGATACCCTGAAACGCCACCGTCCGAACCCGCGCAACCACAGCCGCCCCTTTTGCCGTCGGTCATTTGCATGCGAGTGTAGGTGGCGACTGGGCGAGACGCCAGCGGAGATATCGGGAATCGGCCCCTGAATTGAGTATCCAGACCACAGAAACACACGGCCCTGCCCCGCATCTGGCTATGATTATTGTATCGGCGCCCCTTCCACCATCGTTCCCTGCCGCACCCTCGCCCCCGTCAACAGGGCGCCTAGCAAGAAGCCGATGGTGCAGACCAACACGCCGTACAGATTGACGCCAAGGTCAAGGGCATATCGACCGCTTCCAACCGCAAGCTCGGGTGGAAAGATCGACACTTTCGCGAAGGTTTCGACGGCACGGGTTACGCCAATGATCAATCCTGGCCAGAATGCCAGATGAAAGCTCAGTGTCCCGGCCGAACGCAGCCAACCCAGCAAAAAGATCGGCGCCAACCCAATCACCATGGTTCCGCTGATGGTGGTTGCGGCAATCACCGCCGGGCCGATGCGATCTCCCAAATAGAGGGTCAGCAAGGGCAAATTACCAACGATGGCGACGACCAGAACCGCCACGCGCCCAATTCGCAAATGCGATGCCGTTGGATCATCCACGGCATTTCGCCAATCGCGAGCCGCCAACTTGGCAACACTCGTAAAGGTCGAATCAATGGTCGAACCCCCGGACAGCAGCATCATGCCATTGAACAGCATGAGCATCAGCAGCCCGAACGACGCCGGGACACTGACCGTAGCCTGACCCGACAGGCCGAACGCCCGACCGTAAAGCCCAATCAGCCCAAATAACAGAATGAAACCACCGCTCAACACGGCCGCCAGTAAAAAGCTTTGCAGCATTTGCCGGGGAGAATTAAGAAAGCCGCGATCCGTCAACACCGGATCGTGGAACGGATAACTCCAGATTTGCACCAGAGCCAACAAACAAAAGGTCATGCCAGCGGCTTCGGTATCTGCCGGGACCGGCGGCAATCCATGGCTTTGTAAACCAGGAAGCAGCACCGCCAACACCACTCCCAACAGGACAAAGATCAGCAATGTTTGCAAGCGGTCGGTCATCAAGCTCGCCCGCATGCCGCCGGACCACGCATAAGCCAACGTATAGAGCGTCACGGCAGCGGCGGCCAACCAATAGGCGGTGCTGCCCTCGGGGCCGAAATACAGCGCCATCACTTTGGTGTTGGACCAAACTTCGTTCAACAGACGAAAGCCGACCACCAATAGAAAGAGTCGGGCCGCGATCCCGCCATATTTATCCACCAGATAATGCATCAAGGATCGATAGCCGCCGCGCACCCGCAACAGATAGATGGTGACGCCGGCAACCACGAAACTGAGATAATAAATGGTATAGCCAATGGCTCCGGTCGGGCCGAACGTCAAGGACAGGTCCGAAACATTGACGATGGACTTGGCAAAAATCCAGGTGATGGCGGCACTGGCCGCGACCAGCCACACACCGGGCGCCGCCCCGTTGCCGGCCCCCCCGTTGAAAAATTGTTGAACGCCAACCCGTCGTGGAATCGCCAACGTGGTTACGATGCCGTAGACCGCAAAGACGACCCACGGAGCCAGGGAATCCCAAGTCATGACCACGGATGCCTTCCAACCGATGACGCCAAGCGCAACTAGGCAGAACACCAACCCGCTGTCCAATGACATGATGCCGCATGCAATAATGGAGGTCGGGACACCGAAGGACGGGCCAATTTTGGTTTTTGGCGGGCCCTATAGCAACCAAGAGGCGACTAAAGCGATTTTGAACGAAGCCCGACGTCAGGGCATTCCCACCGAGCGGATTCTCTGTACCGGCGATGTGGTGGCCTATGGTCCCGATCCGGTCGAAACCGTGGCGAGGCTCCGGGACGCCCGCGTCACGGTCATCATGGGCAATTGTGAAGAAGCGTTCGGCTGGCAGCGTCCTGATTGCGGGTGCGGGTTCACAACGGCCAGCACCTGCGACCGGCTGTCAAGCGCCTGGTATGCCTACGCCGATGCTCGCCTGACCGCCGCCGATCGCGCCTGGATGCGCGCCCTCCCCAGACGACTTGACCTCCGGTTGCCGGAGAACCGCCGTCTTGCGGTGGTCCATGGCTCACCCCAACGCCTCAATCACTTTGTTTTTGCTTCCGATCCTTGGGTGGACAAGGCGGCCCATATCCACGCCACCGGCTGTGTCGGTATCATCGCCGGCCATAGCGGCCTGCCCTTCACCCAGAGCCACGACGGCCTGCTTTGGCACAACGCCGGAGCCATCGGCATGCCCGCCAATGACGGCACCCCCCGAGTCTGGTACAGCCTGCTGACCCCTCATCCGGCGGGCCTCGACATTCACACCCACGCCCTCACCTACGACCACGCCACCACGGCCCGCAAAATGCGCGCCGCCGGCCTCCCACCCGGCTATGCCGATGCCCTGGAAACCGGACGATGGCCAAGCCTAGACAGCCTCCCGCCCACCGAAGCCTCGGCGATCGGTCGGCCTCTGGTGGCGGAACACAGGCGATGGAGGTTCCTGTAATGCCATCAAAGATAAGTCGTTATGGGATGCGCAACACCCGCTCCACCAGCATAGCCGTTCCATAGGCCAGAAACTCATTCATGGAGCCGCCGATTTCCGATGAATCCAGGCGCATCATGACGATGGCGTTGGCGCCGATGGCCTTGGCATTGAGGATCATCCGTTCGAGGGCCAGTCGCCGCCCTTCTTCCAGCATTTCGGTATATTCCCGAATCTCGCCGCCGAAGATCGACCGGAACGACGCCACCACGTTACCGCCAACCCCCCGGCTGCGAACGGCCACGCCAAACACATGGCCTCTGACCGCAAGAACCCGATAGCCCGGCAGATTTTCAGTGGTAACCACGAGCATAGCCGACCCTTTGGTGATGACCGAGACCGGCACGGCGACGCCCCCGACTGACTCAGACCAACAGGTTTTGACGTGACATATCAAGACCTGTTGGGATCACCGCCGCCGATCGTCACGCTTCCAGCGCCTTCAACCGTTGGCGGGCCTCGGTCAAGCGAGCATACAGATCATGGGCACGTTGAGCGACGTCGGGGATTCGCTCCCAGCCAACCGGCAAGTCTTCGGACAAATCATGCAGATCCATCTTGGCTTGGGTGGCCTGGGCATTCAGCTTTTTAACTTCGGCTTTGACCGTATCCACGTCGCTCATGTCTATTCCCCGCCCGCTCAAAGGTCCGATACCGGCTCCTTAATACATAAACATCGGCTTGCCCAATGGATTGCGGATCCGGGGCCGATATCCTTCGGAATCATAAAGTGACCCGACATCGACCCGTTTTTGGCCGGTGATGCAGGTATCCGCTGGCACCGTGGTATAAACGCCGTGCCGCAAAGCCGCCATCACGCCAAAATGGCCGAGTTCCAATTGGTGAATCGCGACATTGGCAAAGGAATTGGCTGCCATCCGATCCATGGAATCCGGCGCCCCGGCCCGCATCAGATAGGCCAACTGCTGGTTGACGATATCGACGCCGGTCAACGCCTTAAGAGCCTCGCCGGTGATCTGGCCGATGCCCCCTAATTTTTTGTGACCGTAGGCGTCTTCCTGGCCATACTCGACCACTTGGCCGCCGATCATGGCCGCACCTTCGGAAATCACCACCAAGGCGTATTTGCTGGGGTTGCGCTCGCGATCGTCCACCAACAGCCGGGCCAGACGCTCGACATCGAACGGGACTTCGCTGATCACGGCGCGGTCGGCATCGGACAGATAGGCCGACACCAGCGCCGTTTCGCCGCTGTTGCGCCCGAACAGTTCGATCACGGCAATCCGCTCGTGACTGCCGGTGGGGGTCCGCAGGGCGTGGATAAACTCGATGCTCCGCGTCACCGCCGTGCTGAAACCGATGCAATAGTCAGTTCCAAACACGTCATTATCCATGGTCTTGGGGATCGAGACCACTCGCACGCCTTCCTGATGCAGGCGCACGCCATAGGACAGGGTATCGTCACCGCCGATGGGAATCATGGTGTCGATTCCCAACCGCTCCAACACCTTCAACACATGCCCGGTGCAATCGACCGTTTTGGCCTGGGGATCAGCCAATCCCAGGCTCTTGAGGGCCGCCGGCAAATCCTGGGGCCGAACCCGTCCCGGATGAGTTCGCGAGGTATGCAGGAACGTCCCGCCGGCCCGGTCGACAGTTCGCACCCGTTCCGGGGTCAGAGGCCAAACGCAGGCGTCGTTTTCCTCCACCGAAGCATCGAGATTATAGTTCAGCAACCCGGCCCATCCCCGGCGGATGCCGACCACTTCCCAGCCATTTTCCGCCGCCCGCGAAACCACGGTTTTAATGCAGGGATTGAGACCCGGAACGTCGCCGCCGCCGGTCAGGATACCGATTCGCATAAGCCGTCCTCAGCCATCAAGCAGGTTACGGGTTCCCGTGGGCAAAGTGACCACCAATCCGTCTAATTCTTCGGTCATTCGGATCTGGCAGCCCAGGCGGGAAGTCTTGGCTAAACCGAAGGCGAGGTCAAGCATATCTTCCTCATCCTCGGTGGCATCCGGCAACAGTTCGTACCAGTCTGGCGCGACGATGACGTGACAGGTGGAACAGGCCAGCGAGCCCTCGCACGCGCCTTCCAGTTCGACATCGTGACGGTGGGCGATCTCCATCACGGACAGCCCCAGCGGCGCATCCACCTCCCGGCGAGTTCCGTCTCTTTCGATGAAGGTCATCTTTGCCATCTTCGTCCCTATCCTATTCAAAAATCACAACCCGCCAACAGGCATGCCACGGCCCCTAAAATAGGCCCGCGCCGATGGGAGAGCAACACGCTTTCGAGGCCCTATTGCATCGGCCTTCCGCGTCAAGACGCGATGGTATCCTGTATGTCCGGGGCCAACAGCCTTTAAAGGATATAGACCAACAGCACCAACACGGCGCCGAGCAGAATATACAAAATTGTTTCGGCGGCATCGCTCTTGGCACTTTCAATGATCCATAATCCGCCGAAGACAATCAATCCAGAAAGAACCCAGACACCCACAAATGATAAAATCAACGTATCCGATTCAGCAATACCCAGAAAAACCGGCACCACAACTTTCATTAATGAAAAAAACAACCCATACCATAGGGCACACCAGGCGGCCTGCTGGCTTTGCTGGTGAGCAACACTCAGAACCTTGATCGATGAAAATATAACAATAGAAAGAATGAAGGTATCATCAAAGATTGAATCCATAGCGATCCCCTTTAATCAACGACATCCTTGTCAAGGCGCGCCGATATCACAATCCAACAACCGCAACGGCATCACTCCCCAACATCGCCCCTAACCGACCGCCCACGAATGATACCGGCGAGCCCTGATACTGACACATCGCCGGTATGAACCCCTTGGGTGAGACATGATAGCAGCGAATTCAGGGGACTAAATTCCTTAAATAGCGTCAGCGTTGGGGCTTATTGGAGAATAGGAGAGTGATGATATGCCTAGAAAGATAACAGATCATGAGTCCAAATTGGTCATGAAACTCGTTGGAGACGAATTTCCAGACTTGATCGTACTCAGATATCAATTAAAAACTTGTCGTGTAATCGATTTATCTGGGAACAGGGGTCTTGAGTTTGAGATCGTGTCCCCACAACGATTTATGGTTCCGGAAAAAACCCTTGGTGAAGGTTGCTTTTATGATGCCGATGGCGTCCCAATAATATTAACCCTACTCCAAAGAAAAGGATGCTTATGGCATCTGGATGTTTATCGTGCCGACAATCGACCTATGAAAACAAGCGTCGATCAAAATAAAGTAAAATCACTTGGTTATGGCCAAGGCTTGACCCTTGAATATTAATCATTCTGGAATTCATGGCACTTCATGAGCCCCAAAAATTCAGTATTACTGAGCCCCACCAGCCAGCGCCAACCACTCTTCTTCGCTGAGAATAGTCACGCCGAGATCGCGGGCCTTAGTGGCTTTGCTGCCGGAATCGGCTCCGGCCACCACGAAATGGGTTTTGGCCGAGACCGAGCCGGCCACCTTGGCGCCCAAGGCTTCCGCCCGCGCTTTGGCCTCGCCACGTCCCATGGTCGAAAGCGTCCCGGTGAAAACCACGGTTTTTCCGGCTAAGGGCGAAACCACGGTCACCACGGGCGGCTCAAAGTCAGTAAGGCGCACCTCCCGAGCCAAGTCGTCGAGCGCCTCGAGATTATGGGGTTCGGCGAAGAAATCCAACAGGTCGGCAGCCACCGCCGGGCCGATCTGATCGATATTGGTCAAGTCCTGCCACGCCGGCCCCTCGCGATCGGCGGCTGCCTGCATGGCGGCGCGCCAAGTGTCATAAGACGGGTAGTGGCGGGCCAATAAGCGAGCCGTGGCCTGACCGATCTGGCGGATGCCCAGCGCGTAGATCAGCCGGTCAAGCGGCATTTGGCGCCGGGCCTCGATGGCTTCGAACAGATTGCGCGCCGACTTGTCGCCCCACCCCGGACGCTTGCGTAACGGCGTCAAGCTGTCTCGATCCTTCACCGCCAACCGAAAGATATCGCCGGGACGACGAATCAGGCCATCGGCCCAAAAGGCGGCAATGATCTTTTCGCCCAGCCCTTCGATATCGAACGCCTCCCGAGAGACGAAATGCCGTAACCGCTCCATGGCCTGAGCCGGGCAGATCAAGCCGCCAGTGCAGCGACGGACCACCTCGCCCTCCTCGCGCACCGCCAAACTTCCGCAGTCGGGGCAATGCTCGGGAGGACGATACGGCTCGCTATCGAGCGGGCGGGCTTCGATCACCACCCGCACCACTTGAGGAATCACATCGCCGGCCCGCTGCACTACGACGGTATCGCCAGCCCGAATGTCCTTGCGGGTGATCTCGTCTTCGTTATGCAGCGTCGCCCGTGAGACCATCACACCGCCGACCGTGACCGGCTCCAGGTCAGCCACCGGCGTCAGCGCCCCGGTTCGGCCCACCTGAACCATAATCGCCTTCAGCCGGGTGCGGGCCTGTTCGGCTGGAAACTTGTGGGCAATCGCCCAACGCGGCGCCCGACTGACAAACCCCAAACGCTCGCGCAGATCGTGGCGATCAACCTTGTAGACCACACCATCAATATCGTAGGGCAAGGCTGGCCGTAGCGCCTCGACCTCGTGATAATAGGCCAGCAAGGCCTCGGCATCGGCACATAACCGGGCGGGCTCGTTCAGGGGAAAGCCCCAACGAGCCAATTGCGCCCGAACCTCGTGATGACTGGCGGCCACCGGGGCCGAAACCTCGCCCAAGGCATAGCCGAAGAAGCACAAAGGACGAGTCGCGGTAACCGCCGGATTCAATTGGCGCAAGGCCCCGGCGGCCGCATTGCGCGGATTGGCGAAGGTTTCGCCGCCTTGGGCGGTTCGTCGCTGATTCATCTCCAAGAAGGCGGCCCGGCTGATGTAAACCTCGCCGCGCACCTCCAGACTCTCCGGCACGCTGTCCCCTGATATCTGCTTGGGAATCTCGGAGATGGTCAGGATATTGCGGGTCACATCCTCGCCCTCGGCGCCATCGCCTCGGGTCGCCGCCTGAACCAACTGCCCGGCCTGATAGCGCAACGAACAGGACAAGCCGTCGATCTTAGGCTCGGCCACCAGCGCCAACGGCTCCTCGTCGCTCATGTTCAGAAACCGCCGCAGCCGTGCCACGAAATCGATCACGTCTTCGGGCGTGAACGCATTGGCCAAGGACAGCATAGGCAGGGCGTGGATCACCTTGCGGAACCCGGCAGCCGGCGCCGCCCCCACCCGCAGCGACGGGCTATCGGGACGGCGCAGCTCGGGGAAGCGCCCCTCAATCACCTGATTCCGTCGAACCAGAGCGTCATAGGCGGCATCGTCGATCTCTGGACGATCCCGTTGGTGATACAGCCGATCGTGATGGGCGATCAGCGCCGCTAACCGCGCCAGTTCCGCCGCAGCCTCCAGGGCTGTGAGCCGATCGGGTGGGATGTCGGACATGATCGCCCCTCTTCACTTGACATGGTGTCGGGGACGCAACACGTCACCCGGTGGCCAGAGTCCGCAACACATACGGCAAAATCCCCCCGTGCCGGAAGTACTCGATCTCGTCCAGAGTATCGATCCGGCACAGCAGCGACAGCCGCCGCAAGCCGCCATCGGCGCCCATCACGGTTAAGGTAACATCCTGACGCGGCTCCAACCCCGCCTCGATGCCGGTGATATCGAACAGCTCGTGACCATCCAACACCAGATCATGACGAGTCACGCCATCTTTGAACTGAAGCGGCAAAATCCCCATGCCCACCAGATTTGAACGATGAATCCGCTCGAAACTCTCGGCAATGACCGCCCGAATTCCCAGCAAACGCGGCCCCTTGGCGGCCCAATCCCGAGAAGAACCTGTGCCATATTCTTTACCCGCAATGACCACCAACGGTACGTCATCGGCCTGATAGCGCAAAGCAGCGGTATAGACCGGCATCTTTTCGCCGGTCGGAATATAGAGAGTATCGCCGCCCTCGACGCCGCCCAACAGTTCATTGCGAAGGCGGATATTGGCAAAGGTACCACGCGCCATCACCTCGTGATTGCCGCGCCGGGCTCCATACGAGTTGAAATCCTGGGGCTTGACGCCATGACGGATCAGATACTCACCGGCAGGGCTGGCTTTCTTGATCGAGCCGGCGGGCGAAATATGGTCGGTGGTGATACTGTCCCCCAGCACCAGCAAGGCCCGAGCCCCCTTCACGTCCCGTAAAGGCGCCGGAGTCATGGTCAGGCCCTCGAACAAAGTCGGAGCCTTAACGTAAGTGGACCCCTCCCGCCAGTCATAGGTCAATCCTTCGGCACTGGCGATCGCCTGCCACTGGGGCGGGCCGGTAAAAACAGCCGCATAGCGATCGCGAAACATCGCCGGGGTCAAGGTCCGCAGAGTCTCGGCAATTTCGGCATCGCGGGGCCAGATGTCGCGCAGATAAACCGGCACCCCATCGCTGCCGACCCCGATCGGTTCCCGGCCAAAATCACGGGTGACGGTTCCGGCCAGGGCGTAAGCCACACATAATGGCGGCGAAGCCAAATAGTTGGCACGGGTGTGTGGATTGATCCGGCCTTCAAAATTGCGGTTACCCGATAGAACCGCCGCAACCACCAAATCTCCCTCCTCGATTGCAGCGCCGATGGCGTCGGGCAACGGCCCAGAATTGCCGATGCAGGTGGTGCAGCCATAACCGACCAACGCGAATCCCAAACGCTCCAAATAGGGCATCAGCCCTGCCGCCGTCAGATAGGCGGTCACCACCTGGGAGCCTGGCGCCAGCGAGGTCTTGACCCAGGGCTGGGTCGCCAGTCCCTTTTCGACCGCCTTTTTGGCCAGCAAACCGGCGGCAATCAGGACGCTAGGATTCGAGGTGTTGGTACACGAGGTCATGGCCGCGATCACCACCGCTCCATGCGTCAAAGCATAATCGGTGCCCGCCACCGGCACCGCCCGCCCACGTGCCTCGCTGGGACTCCTGAAGCCCTGCTCCAACTCGGTCGCAAAAGCCCCGGCCATGTCGGCCAAAGTCACGCGGTCCTGGGGCCGGCGAGGACCGGCCAGCGACGGCTGAACCGTGGCCATGTCCAGCGTCAAAGTCTCGGTGAACAGCGGATCCAGCGACATGGAATCGCGCCAGAACCCCTGGGCCTTGGCATAGGCTTCCACCAGCGCCACCTGTTCAGGATCGCGGCCCGTGAAGCGCAGATAAGCGATGGTCTCGGCATCGATGGGGAAGATGCCGCAGGTGGCACCATATTCGGGCGCCATGTTGGCAAGGGTCGCGCGATCTGGCAGCGCCAAAGTGTCCAATCCGGAGCCGAAGAATTCGACGAATTTGCCGACCACGCCCTTCTTGCGCAAGGCTTCGGTCACGGTCAACACCAGATCGGTGGCGGTCGCGCCTTCGGGCAGCCGGCCGACAAGCCGGCATCCCATCACTTCGGGGATCAGCATGGAAATTGGCTGCCCCAACATCGCCGCCTCGGCCTCGATGCCGCCCACACCCCATCCAAGCACCCCCAAGCCATTGACCATGGTGGTGTGACTGTCGGTGCCAACCACCGTGTCGGGGTAGGCGACCAGCGGCCTGTCGCCACCGTTGGAACTGCCGCCGTGATCGCGCTCACTCCAAACCACTTGCGCCAGATATTCAAGATTGACCTGATGACAAATGCCGGTTCCAGGCGGCACCACCCGAAACGACTTTAATGCCCGCTGTCCCCAACGTAAGAAGGCGTAACGCTCGCCGTTGCGGGCGAATTCCAAGGCAACATTGGCTTGGAAGGCTTCGGGCGTGCCGTAATAGTCAACCGTCACCGAGTGATCGATCACCAGATCACATGGCACAAGCGGATTGATCTTACGGGGATCGCCGCCCAAGCCAACCATGGCCTCGCGCATTGCCGCAAGATCGGCCACCGCTGGCACGCCGGTAAAATCCTGCATCAAGACGCGGGCCGGTCGGAAGGCGATCTCGCGTTGGCTGATCCGGGTTTCCAGCCAAGCCGGAATCGCGGCAATATCCTCCACCGTCACCGAGCGGCCATCTTCGCAGCGCAGCAGGTTTTCCAGAAGAACCTTCAGCGAGAAAGGCAGTCGGGTCAGATCGCCGAGCCCTGCGGCCCCTGCCGCCGCCAAACTGAAATAGTCATAGCGGCGATCGCCCACCGTCAGGGTGCGGCGAGTCTTCAGGCTGTCTTGTCCGGTTGTGGTCACCGCGCGATCTCCTCGGTCAGTTATACCATCGGGCCTTGATGGTATCCATGTGGGGTCGCTTCCCGCGCACGGCAAACCGGGACGCCCCTAACCGCCCCGCGTTCCTTTCAAAAAGAGCCGGCCTCTAAAAAGAACCGGGATGAGGATCATCGATACGCCAGCGGGGGTGGCGCCGCACCTCTGACAAGGCGTCGGACTCGAAGGGGCCTCATCCCGGCCAAGGGTGATCGTCGATTGGATCGACACCAAACGAAAACGCCGAACAGAAGACCACTCTGCCATCAACGGCGCGACAACCCCGATGGTCGCCGCACCTCACCTCCGAACGATCAGTCCGGTCCGAACGATCAGTCCGGATGACTCGAGTGTAGCCGTTCGAGGGCGCAGGGCAGCCTGCCAACCTATACAGTTACAGTGGGTCATCCGTCCGATGACGTGGGTCAGGAGGGAATCAGCCCAGCGATGCTGGCCTTGACCGCAGCTTGGATCCGGGTGGCGACGCCGAGCTTACGCATGGCGTTGGTGATGTGAAAATTAACCGTGCGTTCCGAAACATTCATCAGAACCGCAATATCGGTGGAGGACTTACCTTGAGCCGACCAGGACAGGGCTTCGATTTCCCGCTCGGTCAGGCTAACTTTGGGCGGCGGTGTCCGGTTCTGGCTGGCACGGGCGAGTCGAGCCTTAATGATCTCGACCAACATTTCAAAATCGATGGGCTTGGTGACATAATCATCGGCCCCCAACCGGCGACCTTTCAGCACATCAACCCGATCATTAAGCGCCGACAGGAAAATAAATGGAACTGAAGCGATTCGATCCGTGCGAGCCCGAATCTGTTCCAATAAATCGAAGCCCGACGGCGGAGGCATCATGATATCGCAGACCACCAATTGGGGGTCGAAGGTTAATATCTCGTTGACGGCCTTGGCACTGACGGTGAGTCCCCGAACCTCAAACCCATGATCGGTCAGATCCTCGAGCAAAAGATCGAGGATGCGTTGTTCGTCGTCGATGCAGAGCAATCTTGCCGCCACAGTGGCCTCTCGCCTATCCTGTAATCGTTATTGTGGAGCTTACCTTAACCGGACGTGACCTTAACGCATTTTTTCCGTTGGTGCGAGCAATCTGGAAACAGCAAGGACTCAGGCGCCGACACAGTGGCGGTATTAGGGCGAGGGTACGCCCACCCGGTATTGGGGGGGGCCGCTTTGATGTCTGAACATCAGGGCTCGATGGGGTAAGACGAGGGCGGTTATGGGAGCAATAGAACCGCGCGGCTGAACGGGATTATCGGCAATGATGAACACGGTGGTTGGACTCGAGTGGTTTTTTGCAACGATCGCTGCCGATATCGCAATATTTTTCTTGGATGTCAGCATCAGAGAAGACAACGTATCGATAGGTTTTTTTTATATATTACCAGTATTGATGGGATTTTTTGTTAAAGATAAAATCTTGCAAGCTACCGTTGTTGGTATTTCGATTATTTTAATTATTATCGGCTGCTTTTTGCCATTGCCGGTGAATGACAATCTAGCGGTGTTTGTAGCCAATCGAATTTTATCTGTATTTACCGTATTGATTACAGGGGTAATGGTTTATTTCCGGGTTCGCCTTGAGAAAACCCTGGGCGACGCTTTGGCCAATGAGAAAAATGCATCGGCAACCCAGCGCGCCTTTGTCTCTATGGTATCCCATGAATTCCGAACACCTTTGACGATTATCGATGGCGAAGCCTATCGATTGATAAAAATAAAGGACATTATATCTCAAAATGATATAGAAAAAAGAGCAAATTCCATTCGTTACTCTGTAACACGAATGATCAACTTGATTGAAGGTGTACTATATTCATCAAGAGCACAAGAGAACAAAATTATTTTACATTTACAGACATTTGATTTTTCTGGATTGGTCCGCGCTGCTTGCCATCGACAAATACAAGTCGCTTATCGACATTTTATCGACTATGATGTCAGTGGATTACCTATTTCGATGCGAGCTGATCCCAACTTATTAACATATGTATTTGATAATTTATTGACTAATGCCATTAAGTACTCTGCGGAAGGAAGCACCGTGTCGGTTGGCGGACATATTGCCGATGGCTATGCGGTGGTCACAATTCGGGATCGCGGAATCGGCGTGCCTGCCGAAGATCTGCCCAAGCTGTTCGAACCTTATTTTCGAGCCCGCAACGCCTCCAGCTTTTCCGGGAGCGGTGTCGGCCTGTATATAGTGCAAACCTTCATTAAGCTGCATGGGGGCCGGGTTACGGTGGAGAGCGAGGTTGGGCGAGGATCCGTGTTTACGGTCCATCTGCCGGTCGACGGCCCCACCTGATTCGGACGAGTCCGGATTCGGGCTTGGTCAAGGAACCGTATGAGTTTGGCACGTGATTGAGGAGCGGTGAGAGTGGCATCCCAGCAATGGCGAGTGGCGGTGACAGTGACCGGAGCGGCAGCGGTCGAGGCGTTCGCCGAAGCGGTGGGCGACGGGGCGTTAGCGGTTTCAACCTTCGAAGCGTCCGAAGATGACCGCGATTGGTTGATCGAAGCCACTTGGGGCTCGGAACCGGACCATGCCCGATTGGCGGCGCGAGTGGCGGTCTTGTCCCAAGCCATGGCCATCCCTGAACCGGCGTTGACGGTGGAGCCTTTGCCCGCCATCGATTGGGTGACGCGCTGCTACGAGGGCTTCCCCCCCTTGCGCGCCGGGCGTTATTTCGTTTATGGCTCACACTTCCAAGGAACGGCTCCGGCTGGAACCGTCGCGATGAAGATCGATGCCGCCACCGCCTTCGGGACGGGAGAGCATGGCTCGACTCGCGGTTGCCTGTTGGCGCTCGATGCTTTGGTCAAGCGGTCACGCAACCGAGGACGGCGGCGATTGGGGCAGGTTCTTGATCTTGGGTGTGGTTCGGGTATCCTGGGGTTGGCGGTGGCCAAAACTTGGCGAGTGCCGGTCTTGGCGGTGGATATGGATGACGAATCTGTCCGGGTTGCCGCGATCAATGCCCGGATTAATGGGGCTGCCGGATTCGTTCGAACCGGGCGGGGGGATGGGTATCGCGTCGGCGCCGCGCGCAAGCATCGCCCCTGTCGGTTGATTTTGGCGAATATTCTGGCTCGGCCTTTGGCTCGGTTGGCGCCTGGGTTGCGTCGGCATCTGGCCCCTGGAGGAGTGGCGGTATTGTCGGGATTGCTGGCGCGTCAGGAGCGGTTGGTACTAGCAGCCCATCGGGCTCAAAAACTGGTTCTGCGGCAGCGGGTGACCGTTGGAGAGTGGCGGACGTTGGTTGTGGCGCGACGGGGATGATTGAGACTGAGGACCGGCGAGCCCTGACAATGACACGCCGGCTCTCGGGAGCGTGACTGCGGGCCCGCACGCTCATGCACCCGCTCGGTGCTTGGCGTCTAAGGGCGGCCTTGATAAGTCAACATCAAGACTCGATGATACGAGGACTCGATGGTATGAGGACCGGGGCACGCAGGGCGTGGGTTGGCTCTGCGTTTAACGAGATCTATTCACCGTATTGAGTGTGGACTGAAGGGCATTGGGGTTCGACACGATATGCTCTGAGGGTGCCGTCGCTCGGTTTATCTTTTTCGTCTGGAGAAGTTTAGCTATGACCGCACGTCATCAGGTTGCTGTTGGCGACCAGTTCATTCGCACGGGTCAGCCGCACAAGGTCTATGTCGTGACTCGTATCGATGAACGGCCCCACCATCCGCCCCATGCTCGGCTGGTCGCGTCGACGCCGAGCGGAGATCAGATTACCATTGCCGTCGGAACCTTGACCGATCGCCGCTATTTTATGCTGGCGCCATCCTCGTCCGTGACAGGGTAAGGGGGATTTCTCGATCAGTGGGAGCTGGTGCGGCCTATTCTTTGAGTTTGGCCGTCAGCGTCCAGAACCATCGAGCGCAAGGCTGCTCGTGGCCGAACGAAGCTGAAGGAGTTCGATGGGTGTCGGAAAAGTGGTTGTGGCGCTGGGTCGGTGCGATTGGTCTCGCGCTGATCATTTTTCCCGGTATTGACCTCTTCACCTCACGGCAGTTTTATTTGAGCGATATCACCGATCGTTCAGCTAATTTTGTATTGGCCAGCGTGCCCGCCGCGATTTTCGGGCACGAAGTGGTGATGCGCTCGTTCCAGGCTCTGGCCCTGATCTTGGTTTTGGGGCTGCTGTATTCTGCGATTCGGCTCCGTCCGCTGTTGGGCCTGGGTGCCATGAAATGGTTGTTCCTGGCGCTGGCGTTGGCGGTCGGGCCGGGGTTGGTGGCGAATGTCTGGTTCAAAGAAACCTGGGATCGGGCAAGGCCGTTTCAGATCGAAGAGTTCGGCGGTCCGTTGGAATTCACACCACCATTGGTCTTAAGTAATCAATGTCATCATAACTGTTCGTTCGTATCGGGAGATGCGGCAGCGGGCTTTTTCCTCCATTCTTTCGCCTATGTTGCCCGACGACGTCAGCGAGCACTCTTTTATGGTGGTCTTGGCGTTGGTTTATTGGTGGGCTTGATGCGAATCGCTCAAGGAGCCCATTTCCTCAGTGATGTTCTGTATGCCGGCGCCTTTATGGTGGCAACAACAGCGGCTATTCATGCGCTCCTTTATGGACGTGCGGCGACGACGGCTTGGTGGCGGTGTCACATTTTGCGCGCGCCCGCGACAAATCCGTGATGTTGTGATTCCAGATGGCTACTCTGTTTGCGTGCAGTGATCGGTTCTGGTAATCAGGTGCGGCGGGATGGCGGGCAGACGGGCGCTTTTGGTGACGTCCCGGTCGGTGCCGTCGTTGTGTTCACGATGAGCCCAGTGATGGAAATCGGGCATTCGGCGACCTTTGGGCGACCATGGCCACACTGATCGACCTTTTGAGCGTTCTGGCTGTCCCATGGGCGGGACTGTCGATGGTCGTCCTGGCCTTCACGGTCGGCGGCATCGTTTTTCTGGGCGCGCTGGCCCGGCCCCTGACGGAAATCCTGGGGGCAACAGGCCGTGACATTGCGCGACGGACTCGGCAGATTCTGATTCTCAGCGCATTGGGGTTGCTCCTGGCTGCCGGTGGCCGGATCCTGCTGGAGATGTACCGGCTGGCCACAGCCAGCGGTTTGCCCTTGGCCGATGTTTGGGCCGATCTGTGGGCGGGATCGTCGGTGCGCGCTGAAGGCGTGTTGGGAAGCGCCGCCATTATGACAATGGGGATTGTCGGAACCCGCTGGGACCAGCGCCGCCCCATCTTGCTGTCACTGGTCGCCTGCGTCATTCTGGGAGCGGCGGCGCTGTCGGTTCAAGGCGGCTCCTGGCCGGGCGGGAATCGCTGGCCGCTGGTGGCGCTGGCCTTTGTTCATGGGGCGGCGGTGTCAATTTGGTTGGGCGGCTTACCTTACTATCTGGGCGCCTTGGCGTTATCGAAGGACCATGTGGCCGGCTACCGAGTCAGCGCCCGTTTTGCCGCACTGGCCGGCGGCGCGATGCTGGCAACGGTGATCAGTGGCGTGGGCTTGGCCTATGGCCATATCGAGTCTCCGGGCGGGCTCTACCAGACCGCTTACGGCGTCATGCTGCTGGCGAAGGGGCTGCTGTTTTTGGTCCTGGTCGGCCTTAGCTGCGGAGCGGTCCTGATCATCCAGCGGTTACGGCGCTCTCCCGATGCGCCGATGCTGGTGCTGCGTCGTTTGACCGAAGCGGCATTGGGGGTTGGAGTTACGGTGTTCGTGGCCTCGGCTTGGCTATCCCTGCTCCCGGTTGCTCCCCAATTCCCGTTCACCCCGGACCTAAAAGGCGGTGGGGCGGCGGCGTGGGATCATTGGGTAGAGCAGGTGGCATCAACCTTCCCCCGTCTGGTCGCCCCTGACCCGACCGGAGAAACCGTATCCTCCGATGCCGCCACGCGGGCCTGGTCCGAGGTCACCCACCACTGGGCGGGTGTCCTGGTTATGGTTATGGGCCTACTGGCACTGTTGGAACGCTGGCGTCCGCTCCTGTTGGTGCGGCATTGGCCGCTGCTGTTTCTGGGTTTGGCCGCATGGGTAGGAATCCGTGCCGATCCAGAAAGCTGGCCCCTCGGCACTCTCGGCTTCTGGGAGACTATGCGCGATCCTGGAGTGGCGTGGCATCGCCTCCTGATCCTCGTGCTGATCGGTTTGGGGCTGGTCGAATGGGGGGGCCGAATCGGTCTTTTCGCATCCCGCACAGCCCTGGTCTTTCCGATCCTGATGGCTACCGGGGGAACGCTGATCTTTGCCGATCCCCAGGCTGGGGGGACGCTTCAACGGGAACTGTTGTTCGAATGGACCTATAGTCCGATCGCGCTGCTGGCGGTTGTCGGGGCCTGGGCGCGGTGGCTGGAGCTACGCCTATCGTCGCCGGTTGGTCGGCTTGCCGGGTGGCTGTGGCCAGTCGCCTTTGTGTTAATTGGTTTGATCTTGTTGATGGATCGGGAATTTTAGGAACGGTTGAGGGAGGGTTTTCCTAGGCTTTCGTGGGCTCCCTTGAGGTCAAGGAGGCCGTATCTTTTTGCGGGTGCGAGGTCGCCCTGCGAAAGTCAAGGGAACGGTGCTACCCTAGCGCCTTAGTGCCTTAGCGCCTATGCGGTGCCTCCCCCTTAGTGAAGCATTCTTTGGATTTGTCAGTATGAAACGGATTGACCGCCTTTTGGACCAGTTGGCGCTGGCACTGGTCGAAAACAGCCGGCGTTTTGCTGCTCTGGTGGTGTTGATGAGCCTGCTCGGTGCGGGCGGCCTGGGCTGGGTGGCGGCAACCCGGCTGGGGATGGACACCGATTTGGATAAGCTGCTGTCGGCCAATGAGCCCTGGCGCCAGCAAGAAATCGTGTTTGACCGAACATTCCCCCAGTTCGACGATGTGCTCGTGGCGGTGATCGACGGCGATACGCCGGAGGCTGCCGAGGACGGCGCGGCGTCATTGGCGCAACGGTTGGAGCCGCGCCGGGATTTGTTTTTGAGCGTTCGCCGGCCCGATGACGACCCTTTGTTTCGGCGCGACGGATTGTTGTTCCTGCCAACGTCCGAAGTGGCAGCCATCACCGAGCGAATCATCGATTCTCAGGCTTTTATTGGATCATTAGCGGCAGATCCCAGTTTGCGCGGTCTTTTTGGAACCTTGACTCTGGCTCTGGACGGCGTCATTCACGGCGATGCGGCCTTTTCCCGACTGGAAGTTCCCTTGGCAACCATTTCCGATGCTGTTGCTGCCAGTTTAGCCGGTCATGGTCGAACATTGTCCTGGTCCAGTCTGTTGACCGGCGAAAAGCCGCGCGCCGAAGAAATGCGCCGCTTTGTGATGCTGAAGGTTGTCCGAAATTTTGGCGAACTGGCCGCCGGAGACGATGCTGTTGCGGCGGTTCGTCAAGCGATCACTGACCTGGGCCTGACTACGGACCACGGTGTGCGGGTGCGCCTAACCGGGTCGGTGGCCATCGAGAATGACGAATTACAAACCCTGTCAAAGGGCGCCGGGGTTTCGGTGATGCTCTCTTTGGGGTTGGTGTGTTTGGTGTTGTTTGCCGCCTTGCGCTCGATCCGGTTGATCGTACCAATTTTCATCACCCTGATTGTCGGATTGATTGGAACAGCCGGCTTTGCGGCCCTAGCGGTTGGCACACTCAACCCAATTTCAGTGGCGTTCGCGGTGCTGTTTATTGGCCTTGCCGTGGATTTCAGCATCCAGTTTACCGTGCGCTATCGCGAAGAGCGGTATTTGTCCCCGGACCCCGCCGAGGCGCTGCGCGGGACGGCCCGGAACATCAGCAGGGCACTGTTTTTGGCGGCGGCAGCGACCGCCCTGGGTTTTCTCTCTTTTTTACCAACGGCCTATATCGGCGTATCCCAACTGGGACTGATTGCCGGTGTCGGCATGTTCATTGCTGTGGCTCTGAATTTTACCTTACTGCCGGCTCTGCTAACCCTGTTTCGACCCCGAGGCGAACCCGCATCGGTGGGGTTCGCCGGGGCTGCTCCCCTGGATCGTTTCTTGATCGAACGGGGACGCTGGGTTCTGGCCGTGGCGGCGGGAGTGGCGGCCCTTGGGCTCGCCGTGATGCCGTTGTTGCGCTTTGACTTCAATCCGATGGATTTGCGCGACCCCAAGACCGAATCGGTAGCGACGGCGCTGGACTTGATGGCCAACCCCGACACCTCGCCCTTCACGGCGGAAATTCTGGTCAAATCGGTGGCGGATGTTCCAGCCTTGCTCGACCGGCTGGAGGCTCTCCCGGACGTTCATCGGGCGTTAGCCATCACCCGTTTCGTCCCGGAAGACCAAGCTCCCAAATTGGCGCTGATCTCCGACGCCGAGGCCCTGTTGGGGCCGACGTTGACGCCGGTGGCGGTGGCGTCGCCCCCCGATGCTGCCGCAATCCGCTCGACCATGGCGGCAACGGTGCAGCGGTTGCGCGTCCTGGATAGCCAACAACCGGGGGCGCATCGGCTGGCCGATCTGTTGGATCAGGTGCGGGGCCGCAACGACGCCTTTTTTGCCACATTGAGTCGCTCTTTGCTGTCGGGGTGGCCGCTGCAATTGGGAGCGTTACGCGATGCGCTGTCGGCGAAGCCGGTGGTTTTGGGCCATCTATCCGAGACCATGACCCGAGACTGGGTCGCTCCCGATGGGAGCGCTCGGATTCAAGTGTTTCCGGCGGGGCGGATCGGCGACACGGCGGTGATGGGGCGCTTTGTCGATGCCGTGCAGAGCGTGGCGCCCGGAGCCACCGGCCCCGTCGTGACGGTGCGAGAGTCGGCAGCGACGATTATTCGGGCCTTTGTCGAGGCCGGAGGGTTGGCGCTAGCGGCCATCGCGCTGCTGCTGTGGCTGGTGTTGCGGCGGATTGAGGATGTGGCCTTGGTCCTCGCACCGTTACTGTTATCGTCCTTGATGACTGTCATCACCAGCGTAACCCTGGGGCCGGTATTGAATTTTGCCAACGTGATCGCGTTGCCGCTGCTGCTGGGGATCGGGGTCGCTTTTAACATCTATTTTGTTGTCAATTGGCGGCGAGGGTTGATTGGGCCTTTGCAGTCGAGTACCGCTCGGGCCGTCGTGTTCAGTGCATTGACCACGACGGTTGCGTTCGGCAGTCTCGCGTTATCGAATCATCCGGGAACGGCATCCATGGGGGTGTTGTTGGTCATTTCCCTAGGGTTCACGCTGTTAAATACCCTGGTGACGTTGCCAGCACTGCTGGGCTGGATGGACCGGATGGCCTTGAAGCGATCGCATAGGATACCCGGAGAGCCGCCAGCACAGGACGCAGCGTCTTGACCGGAACAGTAAACCACGCAAATTATGGATGAGGGGTCGCGATTCCCATGACACGGACACAGACAATGACAATCGTTCGAGCAGAGGTGGTCAATTCGGGTGGCATTCCTGAACGTCAGACCCCGAGGCGACAGGGTGTCAGCGGGGGGCCGCTTTTGGGTCTGGTCATGGCCGGAGTGGTGACGGCATCGGTGCTTGGTTGCGCAACCCCGCCCGCCGATCCTGCGGCCAAGGCCGAGTTCGAGCAAAACAACGATCCGCTGGAACCCGCCAATCGTTACGTCTTTGAAGTCAATCGGTTCGTCGATTTTCTGGTGATCAAGCCCTGGGCCGACACCTATCGTCGGGTTGTTCCTGACTATGGGCGCGCGCGGGTCCATAATATCCTGGGGAACATGGGCCAGCCGCTGGATTTGGGTAACGAACTCCTGCAAGGCCGGTTCTCCGATGGCGTTACCACCACCGGACGGTTCCTGGTCAATTCGACGTTGGGGGTCGGCGGCATCTTTGACGTTGCAACGGATTTTGGCTTGCCGGACAAAGACGGCGACTTTGGGCAGACCCTGTATAGCTGGGGCGTGCCGGATGGCCCTTATCTGGTTCTGCCGCTGTTTGGTCCCTCTAATCCCCGTGATGCGGTCGGCCTAGGGGTTGATGCTTACGGCGATCCGGTCGGCTTCGGCTTCAGTTACGGCAAGCTGGCGCTGGCCAATGACGCCCATTTCCTAGCTGCGGCCACCGACCAACGCGCCGAGTATATCGAGCCATTGGAAGCGTTGGAAAAGTCGTCCATCGACTTTTACGCTCAAGAACGCAGTATGGCCCGACAGCATCGGGCTAAAGAGTTGGGGCAGCCGATGGTGGATACGCCATACCCCAGTTACGACTCAGACGATCAGGCCAAACCAGCCAAGTAATACCGTCGCGCTTTAATGTTAACATATTAAAGCGACCTCCAAATGCCTGGTGGGCGCGTCCGCGCCCGCCCGGCGTCTGAGGGCAGCCTTGATGAGTCACCATCAAGGCTCGAGGGTATCACAGCCCGATACCGGCGAAAGCCGCTATTTCTTGGCGGCCAAGGCTTGAGTTTTGGCTTCCAGGGTTTCGTAAAGGGCTTGAGCACCACCGCGATTCAGCACCGAGCTGAACTCTGAGCGGCGGCCTGCCATTTCACTGATCGTGCCGTTGACGAAAATGTCGAGCACCCGGAGTCCGTCTGAGCCGACGCGCAACAGGTAATTCATCTGAACCGGGTCACCGGCGCTAGGCGTGAGTTGGCTCTCAACGATAACGCCGCCGCCAGTACCGGGGGCTGGCACTTCTCCCGAGATGTCGAAACGCTCTCCGTTGTAGCTGTCGAAGTTAGCGGCGTAGTTAGCGATGCTAAAGCGGCTGAAAGCGTCGATGAGACGACGCTGCTCGTCGGCTGCCAAGGTCGGCCATACGGCACCGGCAGCCAAGCGGGTCATGGCCGGGAAGTCGAAGGTGCGGGTGAGCGAGGGAGTCAGGCGCGCAACCCGGCCTTCGAAGCCCAAGGCTGCCCCCTCTTTCATGGTGGCCAGCAGAGTGGCATAGAAGGCCCCAATCATCGAGGCTGCTTGCTGGGTCTCGGCGGCGGTCGGGGGGCTGGACTCGGCGCGAACAGGACTCAAGGCGAACGGCGCCACGGTCAGCACGAAAGCAAGCCCGGCCACGGCGACGGCTCGCATGGGCCGCAGAGTCGGGCGGAAAACGGGGAAAAAACGCAAGGAAAAGACCTCCGGCGGTGGCGTGAGGCGCCGACGGCGGCCATAGAGGGTGGTCGGCGGCGCGAGTGGGAGATATACGAGCAGCGGGGTTGGGGGGCAAGGAAGGCCATGGATAGCATGAAACGCGTGATCATTACCGCCGATGACTTTGGTCTGGCGGTGGCCGTCAACGAGGCCGTGGAGATGGCATGCCGGGACGGGGTGTTAACCACCGCCAGCCTGATGGTGGGTGCCGAGGCGGCAAACGATGCCATTGAGCGAGCCCGCCATTTGCCGCAGTTACGAGTCGGTTTGCATGTCGTGCTGGTGGATGGCCGTCCGATGCTACCGCCAGAGCAGATTCCCGCTTTGGTCGGGGCCGATGGCTGTTTCCGGCGGGATTTGGTCGCGGCGGGGATTCGGTGTTTCTTTACGCCCGGAGCCCGTCGCCAGATCGAAGCGGAGTTGCGCGCCCAATTCTCAGCCTTCGCCGCCACCGGCCTGCCGCTGGATCATGTCAATGCTCACAATCACTTCCATCTTCATCCGACGGTTTTGGGATTGATCCTCAAGGTGGGCCGGGCCTTTGGGATGCGGGCCATCCGGCTGCCGCGAGAACCTCGCGCCATCGGGCCGGGAGGCTTGGCGCTGGCGCCCTGGACCGCCCTGATGCGCCTTCGGCTGCGTCTGGCCGGCATCCGGTGCAACGATCATGTGCTTGGTTTGAGCCAAACCGGCGCCATGACCGAGTCGGCGGTCCTGGCGCTGCTGGATCGCGCCGATACGTTGCCCCAAGGAAGCGTATCGGAACTCTACTTTCATCCGGCAACCCGACGCTGTCCCGAGCTAACCCGGACCATGCCCGACTATGACCACCAGGGCGAGTTGCAGGCTCTACTCAGTCCTCGGGTCCGCGCCGCGTTGGAAGAGCGCGGATTGAGGCCGATCGCTTTCAGCGATCTTTCAGCCTCATAAGGGGGGGCTAAAGCTTTCGTGGGCTCTGCCCACACACACCCGCAAAGGGCCGGTCGGCCCTTTGAATCCTGGACGTTTTCCCCATAACGTCCCGAGGTCACGGAGGGTATGCCTCCTTGCGGGTTGTCGGGCGGAACCTTACGAAGCCTCCCCTCACTTCGCAGCGTGCGCCAACGCCGCCTGGGCTGCCGCCAGCCGGGCAATCGGTACCCGATACGGCGAGCACGACACATAGTCGAGGCCAACCTTCTCGCAGAAGTGAATCGAAGCGGGATCGCCGCCATGTTCGCCGCAAATCCCCAGCTTCAGCGATGGCCGAATCCCGCGCCCTCGCTGAACGGCGAGTGCAATCAACTCCCCAACGCCTTCCGCATCCAGGGTCGCAAAAGGATCCTGTTCGAACACCCCCAGCCGCCGATAGTCGGGAAGGAAGCTGCCGGCATCGTCGCGACTGATTCCCAGAGTCGTTTGGGTCAGATCATTGGTGCCGAAACTGAAGAACTGCGCAAACTCGGCGATCTCGGCGGCCCGTAGCGCGGCCCGCGGCAGTTCAATCATGGTGCCAACCAGATATGTGAGGTCAACACCGACAGCCGAGATGGTCTCGGCGGCCACCTGATCGATCAACTGTTTGAAAATTTCCAACTCTCGGCGGGACAGGATCAAGGGCACCATGATTTCCGGGATCACCGGCTTACCCCCGCTCCGCGTTACGTCCGCAGCGGCTTGGAAGATCGCCCGAACCTGCATTTCGTAAATTTCGGGGTAGGTGATGCCGAGTCGGCAGCCGCGATGCCCCAACATCGGATTGGCTTCATGAAGTTGAAGCGAACGCTGGCGCACCCTCAACGGATCGGTGCCAGCCGCCCGCGCCACCTCATCCATTTCGTCGTCGCTGTTGGGCAGAAACTCGTGCAACGGCGGGTCCAGCAACCGGATCGTTACCGGCAAGCCTTCCATGATTTGGAACAGCTCGACAAAATCCTTCTGCTGCATGGGCAGGATTTTATCCAACGCCGCTCGACGCCCGGCCTCGCTCTCGGCCAGGATCATTTCTCGGACCGCAACAATCCGGTCGGCATCAAAGAACATATGCTCGGTTCGACACAGGCCGATCCCCTCGGCCCCGAACCGACGGGCAGTACGGGCATCCAACGGGGTTTCGGCGTTCGCCCGCACCCGCAACCGCCGCAACCCGTCGGCCCACTCCATCAGTTGGGCGAAATCGCCGGAAAGCTCGGGCTGAATGGTCGGCACGGCACCTAGCATGACTTCGCCGGTCGAACCATCGATGGTGATGACTTCGCCAGCCCGGATGCGATTGGGTCCGATCAGGATTTGCTGGTTTTTGTAATCAACCCGCAACTCGCCGGCGCCTGCGACGCAGGCCCGGCCCATCCCACGCGCCACCACGGCGGCGTGGCTGGTCATGCCGCCCCGAGCGGTCAAAATGCCGCGCGCCACCGCCATACCATGAATGTCTTCGGGGCTGGTCTCGATCCGCACCAGAATGACCGCTTCACCCAAACCGGCCAAAGTCACAGCCTCTTCGGCGGTGAACACCACCTTGCCCGAAGCCGCCCCCGGTGAAGCCGGTAACCCGCGCGCCACCACCTTACGATGAGCTTTCGGGTCCAAGGTCGGGTGTAACAACTGATCCAGGGAACCGGGTTCGATGCGCTGAACCGCTTCGGCCTGGGTGATCAGCCCTTCCGCCACCATATCCACCGCGATTTTCAGCGCGGCTGGGGCCGTGCGCTTGCCGGTGCGGGTCTGGAGCATATACAGCTTGCCCTGCTGCACCGTGAATTCGATGTCCTGCATGTCGCGGTAATGCCGCTCCAGCTTGATCCGCACCTGATCGAGCTGAACAAACACTTCGGGCATGACCTCTTCCATTGCGGGCAAATCCGAGTGATTCGCCTGCTTGCCGGCCATGGTCAAGTGCTGGGGCGTCCGAATGCCGGCCACCACGTCTTCGCCTTGGGCATTGACCAGATATTCGCCATAAAAAGCGTTTTCTCCGGTGGACGGATTCCGGGTGAAGGCGACGCCCGTGGCGCAGTCCTGGCCCATATTGCCGAAAACCATGGCCTGAACATTCACCGCAGTTCCCCAATCACCGGGAATCTCATGAAGACGGCGATACGTGATGGCCCTGGGATTCATCCAGGATCCGAACACAGCGCCGATGGCGCCCCATAATTGCTGGACAACGTCCTGGGGAAAAGGCGCGCCCAACTCCCGCTCAATCATCTCGTGGTAGCCGGAAATCACGGCTTTCCAGTCATCCGCGACCATATCGGTATCGAGTGAGCGCCGGTTCTGGTGCTTGAAGTCCTCGAGGATTTCTTCGAACAAATGATGATCGACGCCAAGCACCACATTTCCGTACATCTGGATAAAGCGGCGATAACTGTCGTAGGCAAAACGAGAATCGCCACTGCGGGCGATCAAACCTTCCACCGTCTTATCGTTCAGGCCAAGATTCAGCACGGTATCCATCATGCCCGGCATCGACGCCCGAGATCCCGAGCGCACCGATACCAGCAACGGATTATCAACATCGCCAAAACGAGCGCCAACCCGCTGTTCCACTTCGGCCAACGCCGCCGTCACGGCGGTTTCAAGGTCCGCCGGATAGTTCTGATCATGGGCGTAATAGTAGGTGCAAACTTCGGTGGTGATGGTGAAACCCGGCGGCACCGGCAGCCCCAGGCTGCTCATTTCGGCAAGATTGGCTCCCTTGCCACCCAATAGGTTCTTCATGGCGGCGCTGCCCTCGGCGGTCCCGTCACCGAACCCATAGACCCACTTGGTGTTGCCTTGGCTGCTCATCTTATCCATCGCTCCTCGAAGCGTCACACCCGCCGCCGGACGTTCCCGGTCGGCGTCTTTCCCGATCTTCGGTTTTTAGCCCTCAATTCGGGAAAAATCAGCGATACTGTTCATGGTCTCTCTTATCTTATTGAGTAACCGCAAACGGTTCGCCCTCAACTGAAGATCGTCACTATTAACCGTTACCTTATCGAAGAAGGCATCCCCCGGACTCCGTAGCCGAGCCAACGCAGCCATGGCACCGGCAAAGTCCTCGGCCTCTAAGCGTGGCCGCGCCGCATCGTCCACCGCCCGCAGCGCCGCTTCCAGAGTCCGTTCTTCGTCCGCCCCCAACAGCGCGGTCAGGGGCGCACCGTCATAACGAACCCCGTCCTTCTTTTCTTCGATTCTGACGATATTGGCGGCGCGGCGATAGGCGATCAGCAGATTGGCGCCGTCGTCAGTGGCCAAAAACGCTCCCAGAGCCTCGACCCGAGCCAACAGGCGCACCAGATCGTCCTCGCTGCCCAACGCGAACACCGCGTCGATCAGATCATGACGAACACCGCGATCCCGCAGAACCACCTTCAAGCGATCGGCGCAAAAGTCCAACACCTGTTCGGCCACGACATCGGCGGCAGCCAGCCCATCCACCCGATAGCCCGCGTGAGCCTGCCGGAACACGCTCCGCAATGGGAGCCGCAGCCGGTTTTCCAGCACCAAACGAATGATCCCCAGGGCGGCCCGGCGCAGGGCGTAGGGATCTTTGGAGCCGGTCGGCTTCTCGTCGATGGCAAAAAAGCCAACCAAACTGTCCAGCTTGTCGGCCAACGCCACGACGATGCTGATCGGCAAGGTCGGGCATCCATCGGTGGGGCCGAGCGGTTTGTAATGTTCCGCGACGGCCTGGGCGACGGCGGCATCCTCGCCATCATACCGGGCATAGTATCGCCCCATCACGCCTTGCAGCTCTGGGAACTCGCCAACCATGCCGGTGGTCAAATCGGCTTTGCACAGCGTGGCCGCCCGCCGGGCTGCGTCGGCATCGGCTCCGGCGATCAACGGCGCCAAAGCCCCGGCCAGCCCGACCATCCGCTCCACCTTGTCGTGAACGGTCCCCAATCGGGCATGGAAGGTCACAGCCTTCAGCGCGTCGACCCGATGATCCAGGCGCAGCTTGCGATCCTGATCCCAAAAGAATTGCGCGTCACTCAATCGGGCTCGCAAGACCCGTTGATTCCCGGCCACCACGGCCAAGCCGCCATCATCGGTGACCATGTTTGCCACCACAATAAAGCGCGGCCCCAAGGCGCCGTCGGGCTTCAGGGTGGCAAAGTATTTTTGATGGGTCCGCATCGAAGTGATCAGCACTTCAGCGGGAACGCCCATGAATTGCGGATCGATGGTGCCGAGCAGAACCACCGGCCATTCCACCAGCCCGGCCACTTCCTCCAGCAACGCGTCGTCGGGAGCAACGGTCAAGTCTTCGGCGGCCACCAACCGGGCGGACTCGCTGGCGATCCAGCTTTTGCGGGCCTCCCGGTCGAGCCGCACGAACGCGCCGGCCAATTTCTCCTGGTAATCCGCGAACGACGTCACCTCGAAGCTGGCCGGAGCCAAAAACCGATGGCCGCGCGTGGTAGCACCAAAAGGCAACCGGGTTGCAGTCAACGCCCCGGCCAAACACAGGTTGGCGTCGTCATCGGTACGCGGCGGCGCTTCCCGAGCCGCCACGGTCAAACCTCCGACCAAAGGCTGACCATCAAACAGGGCAATGATAGAATGAAGCGGACGAACCCAGCGGAAATGGGTGTCGGCCCAACGCATCGACTTTGGCCAAACCAAGTCCCGGATGGCGGATTCGATCAGATCCGGCAAAACCTGTGCGGTGGCGCGTCCCGGTTTTTCGATCACCGCGAACCAAAACACCCCTTTGCCGGTGTCACGGTGTTCGCACTGGTCCAGAGACGCTAAACCGGCTCCTTTCAAAAAGCCCTGAACCGCCGCATCAGGAGCCCCGACCCGTGGTCCCCGGCGCTCTTCGCGCACGTCGGGTTGGGCCAAAGGCAGGCCGTCCACCACCAGCGCCAACCGACGCGGCGTAGATTGGGCCTGGGCCGAGGTCAAGACCAGCCCAGCCGCCGCCAATTTATCGGTCACCAACCGTTTAAAATCGTCGGCTGCCCGCACCTGCATGCGGGCCGGAATATCTTCGGAGAAGAGTTCGACGAAAAGCTCGGCCATGTCTCCGCCCTGTTCTCAAGATCGGGACGGCACCGCCTCCCGAACCTTCGTTATGTCTTGCCGCACGTCGGTAACACCAACAGCCCCCGAACGGCGCCGCTCTGTCACCTTCGACGCCCGCCAGCAACCGTCACGGTCCTGATTTTGCCGGTTGATTCGGAAGGAGGCACGGATCAGCCCCCACCCCCTCCAGCCAACCAGCCCTCGCAGCACGCCTTGGCCAAAGCCCGCACGCGACCGATATAGGCCGCCCGCTCGACCACGCTGATGACCCCACGCGCATCCAGCAGATTGAACAGATGGCTGGCTTTAATGCACTGATCATAGGCCGGTAGCGCCAATTTCTGCTCAAGCAGAGCTTGGCATTCGCCCTCGGCATCTTTGAAATGCTGAAGGAGGATGGCGGTATTGGCATGTTCGAAATTGAAGGCCGAATACTCTTTCTCGGCCCGCAGGAAAACATCACCGTAACTTACGCCGGCGCCATTAAAATCCAGGTTATAGACATTCTCCACCCCCTGGACATACATGGCCAACCGTTCGAGGCCATAGGTTAATTCGACTGCGACCGGATCGCACTCGATGCCGCCCACCTGCTGGAAGTAGGTGAATTGGGTCACTTCCATCCCGTCGCACCAAACCTCCCATCCCAGCCCCCACGCGCCCAAGGTTGGGCTTTCCCAATCGTCTTCCACGAAGCGGATATCGTGGTGACGGGGATCGATGCCGAGCATGCGCAGGCTGTCCAGATAGAGCGCCTGGCTATCGGGCGGCGACGGCTTGAGAATCACCTGGAACTGGTAATAATGCTGAAGCCGGTTGGGGTTCTCGCCATAGCGGCCATCCTTGGGCCGCCGGGATGGCTGAACATAGGCCGCGCGCCAAGGCTGCGGTCCTAGCGCCCGCAAGGTGGTGGCGGGATGAAAGGTTCCCGCGCCCACCTCCATGTCATAGGGCTGGAGCACAACACAGCCCTGCTCGGCCCAATACGTCTGGAGCTTGAGAATGAGTGCCTGAAAACTCAGAGGACCCATATGTTTGGTCGTCGACCCAGTCGGCGCCATGGCAGTTCCCATGACTGTTTTTTTTCAGGGGGAACGATACTAGCCCATGCCCCCCGAAGCAAGCGCCACCCGCCGGAGGAAGCGCGGCTGTTCGCCGCCCCTCCCCCTCCCCGAACGGCCTTGTCTGCGGCAAGGCCAACTTCGTAAAAGGGTGGGCTGGCCGTAATCTTGTCAGCCGTGAGTTCCGCACCCCTGGCCTAATCCACAGAGACATTCGACCATGACGCAACCTCGGAACAATCCTTATTTACAGAATGTCTCTAAGAATTATCTGCTCCAGAATTTTAAGGCCGATGAGGCGGTTTCTTTGAAACGGATCAGCGATACTCTGGAAAATATCCGGGATTGCGGACGAAATACGGTGATTGGCTGGACTCATGACAGCGTTCATGTGGATATTTGCTATGCCCCAGTTGAGGTCGCCATCAAGGGCTATGAGAAATTCCCGAGAGTTTTCCAAGGAAACCGCTTGATTAGTGCAAAAACCTTTGACGCTATTGCAACCGGCCTTGATATCCCACGGGTTCGCGTCAAAATGACTGGAACCATTGGAATCGCCCGCTACCATATCAATGTCAATACTCTTAACAACTTAATAAAACGTTATTGCATAAGCTATACCGCCAATCGCGCTGTTATTCTTTTCGATATCGTCAAATTCTCCCTAAAATCCCCAACTGAGCAACTCTGTCAGCTTAAGATCTTGGAATATTATATTGATAAAGCCGCCCTTTTGATGGCCAACAATAACATGCCGGTGGATTTGCATCGATCAACCACCGGAGATGGTTACTATATTTGGAATAATAATGTCGGATACGAACATAGCATCCGCACTTACATCGCACTGACCCTGATCTTGACCTTGAACGCGGTCAGTGACAGCAGCATTCCCTTGCGCTCGGCTTTCGCCATTGGCTCACACTTCACTTATCACCATGTCGATACGGTTCCACGCGGCATTGAATATATTGTCGGTGATGTCACCATCAAATTATCAAGAATTGTCAATTCCTGTGCCGAGAATCAGCTTTTGATCAGTTGTCAGGTTAATGAAAATGTTGATATTATCGGGTTTATGGCAGATTGCCAGGAATTGATTGATGGAATGAGTCAGCTTCGCATTGAAAGTAAATCAATTATTGATATTAGAACCTATCTAACCGGCTATAAAGGTCAAAATGGCTTTGAAGTTCAACATTATTGTATCACAGATAAGCATGGATTGGCTCATATTGTCTGTAATATCAAGTTAAATGTCTATTTTTATGGCAATCATTCGGTCAGAATCGGTAAAATGACCCAAGAGCTTCACGACATGAACCACCTAATCCCGGTCCAAACGCCGGCATGATGTCATCACCGGCTTTGCTGTCGGGACGAAGCCGCCGCCCGCATGAAGGCCCGAGCGGCCTTGGCCACGCTGTCGTCGGCGTGCTGCCCGCAGTATGTCGCCAGCCAATCCCGGACTCCGTTCAGGTCCAGAGTCCCCTTGATGTCGTAAGTTTCGCCTTCGATAAAATTCACCCCGGTCAAATAGCCGGCCAACCAATCCCCGAACCCGGAATCATCAACCCGATGGTTCCCGTAAGACGCCACATAGTCATCGCAGTGATACGAGCCATAACCGATCACCTTATAGCGCCCCTGACCATCGGCGCTGAAAGCTGGTGTCGTCGTCATAGCCATCCCGAGCGAAGCCATGACCACCACAATGGACGCGTTCTGGATCATGGCTCCCTCCGTTGGGATGAGGCCTGGACCTTCACAAACGCCGAAGCTGCCGTGGCCACGCCGTCATTAGGATGGCTTGAACAATAGCTATAAATCCAGTCCACAACTCCATCCAGATCCTGGTCACCCTTAAGATCATAGACGCCATCATATAACTGATTGATTGCGGTCAAATAACCTGCCACCCAATTGGCAACACCGGCATCGATATCTTGGCTGAGACTCGAACAGGCATAGCTGCCATAACCGACAATGGCGTAATCACCATTTCGATCTCCGGCCCAACCTGCCGCTGGCCCTCCGACCACCAGGGCCATTCCCAGTCCCGCCCTTATTCCCCAATGCCTGGACATCACCCGGCCCCCTGCTTCATCCCGGAGAACACGCGCGTCCAGTCTTGGCCGCGCGGCCCCGAAAAATCAACTGGCGACCTACGGATTCGCCAACCGCCGCAAGACCTCGGCGATGGCGTCGCGATCCTTGTCTGCGGCCTCTTCCTCCGGTGCTTCATGGAAGAACACCTGGAGCAAACCGCCCCGCCCCAGATCAAAGGTCAGGGCCACATGAACCGCCCCCGAAGACCGCTGACACCGGATCTCGCTGGTTCGGATCGAGGCCACCGGCAGATTTTCGGGCTCTCCCCATTTGACATCGAAGTCATCACCGCATTGGGGCTTCAAGCGAGCCACATAAGCCTCACTCAAGCTACTCAGGGTATCGCCGGGCAGTTTGTTAGAGGTGGCAATGCCACTGAGAACAGGCCCCACCCGCCACAGCGTACTGACATTGCCGTGCCCAGGCGGGACCGACGACAACGGCAACAGGTCAATTTTTCGGAATCCCGCCTGATTCAGCAACTCCTTGAGCAGTGGCGGCAATTGGGGAGCAGAGCTTCCCCCCAGCCGCCCCAAAGGCGTCACCGGCTGCCCGTCGCGGGCTCGTTCGACGCAACTGCGGAGATCACGTAACGCCGTCCCCGTCCCCTTCAGTTGAAAGCGAATGGTGTCGGACGGCGCAACGACGGTCAACTCGGTCCCATGAGTGATCGCTTCATATAAATCATTGTCGGCGCCATTGGCGATCACCAGCATATCCGGGTCAGCCGCCACTGCCTGACGATCCCGTTTCACGCTGCCATCCACCACCACCTGAACCGGCCAAGCGGCGCCTTTCTTTAAATTCGCCTCGGGCATGCCCACGGCCAGATTAAATTCATCCTTGGGACTGCGACCAATCACCAAGCTGGTGCCGTTGGTAAAGCGCGCTTCGGCGATACAATACACGAATGCCCCATCCTTGTTGACCACCGGCCCCACCCGCCACTCTCCCAACGGCGGCGTCGCCCCGGCCCCGTCGCCCTCGCTAGCCGACGTTGCAAACCCGACCGATGGCGTCAGAAACAGCACCGCACCCACGGCAACAGCCATGGCCGCAAGGCCCGACAATGGGCGATACCTCATGAATTGGGCTCCGTCAGCGTCGTTTATAGGGTGTCAGTCCGACGGGTTGCCCCGCCGCTCAGTGTCTTGGCCCAAGAGCCCAGACGATGGCGCCATTGCTCCAGCCAAATATAGCGCCGTCCCTTAACCCAATTCATCTGGATAGCCCGGCGCGGCCCTTCGAAGGATTCGTGACCGTGCCACGATGTATCGGTACGCCGAAAAGCCAGCAATGTCCCCTGATTGGGTGGCACCTCTACCACGAAATCGTCAAGCCGGGGCGAGCGTAAAACACGTAATCGCCCGCCCGAGGCTTCCCATGGTGGATTCATGTAGACCAAAACCGTGACGACCTTGCTGGCGGAATCCGGATGGATTTTACCATCACCGGCCCGACAGCGCCCCCGCACCGTAAACATTTGCGGATATCTTCGCAGATCCAGCCCAAACTTCTCTCCGAACGCCGCCACCAAAGCCGGGCTTTGCAACGCGTCGATCAGGTTTTGAAACGCCGGGCCATGGGGAAAAATGCCCAAGGGGATGCTGCCGGCTTGATCCAATTGAGGATAATCGCGGTTGATCGCATCCAGGGCGTCGGCCCGGATAAATCCCGGAACGCACACAAAGTCAAACGGATCGGTTGCCAGCGGCGCCGCCCGGAACGCCTCGAGATCAATGGCCGACATCACCCAGGGCTCCTTGTGGACATCACCCACGGGCACCCTAGTCCGCCATCTGGTCCCGGAGCAAGCCCGGCTTCAGCCCAGCCGCTTTGCAGCCATGTGCCGGGGGGCTTGTTTGGCGCCTTTCTTGAGGATGGCAATCGCATCACCCAAATCATCCACCGTGACCGTGCGAGCCCCCGCCGGAATTTCGACCAGTGCCGCACTGCATGTCAGTAGCGGGAAATGCTGCGTCACACCATCGCGATTTCGCCCCACGATGTAACCGCGTTGGCGAGAATCGGCGTCATGGAAACTCTCGACATCCCGCCGGAAGGTCGCCAACAGCGTCTCGACACGATCGCTCACATCATTCGGCGGCAAATCCCGGAAGCTCGCAAAGAAGTCGTCTCCGCCGATATGGCCGAGGAAAATCTGATTGGCGCTCAGATGACTCCGCATCAGATCGGAAAAGAGCAGAATCGCCCGATCCCCTTGTCGAAACCCATAGCGATCATTGAACGGTTTAAAATTATCAAGATCAAAATAGACGAAGGTCCAACAGCTATCGACACTCTCGAGCGCCGAAACCAGATGATCAGCAATACAACTGTTCCCCGGTAAACGGGTTAAAGGATTCTGATCGCGCGCCAAGGCAAGATTTTTTTCGTTAATAACCCTCAACAGTGAGGCGGCGCTGAGGACACCGACATATTTAAATTCATCAACCAGCAAAATTCCCGGAGGATTTGATGCCTGGGAGAAAGTCTCCAATATTTTTTCTGCCTCAGTATTAATATCACAGACGGGACAAGGCCGAATAAAATCCAAAAGCCCTCGATATAACGCCTTATTATGAAGCAAATCTTTTCCATATCGGGAATAAATGACATCTTTTAAATCAAACTCTCGAATAATACCGACTGGCTGAGAACGGTCATCGACAATCGGCAAAAAATCATGGTTCTTTTCGGCTCGAAAAGCCTGGAATACGGTAGACATCGGATCGCCGACGGACAGCGGGACAACCAGAGACAATTCATCTCTTAATAGCTTCTGATCTCCGCGCCGCTCCCGCCGCTCCCGCCGGGACGCATCGGCCACCACACTATAAGACCTGTTGAATATCTCTGAAATATCCATAGGCTGACTGACGAAATCACCTTGGACAAGATCACAGCCAATTTGTTTGCAGGCTAAGAAATCTTTTTCACAATTAACGCCATCTGCAATAACGACAATTCCTAGAACATGAGCTAAATTAACAACAGTCGATACGAACAATTTCTTACGCTCATTATCGCTAATTCCCACAATAAAATAGCGATCAATGCGAATAACGTTGGGCTGATATTCATATATAGCCTTCAAGCCTGCCGTACCGCTGCCAAATCGATCAAGAATAAATAAGCAGGATTGCCTTCGATAGCCGTCTATGACGGATTTAACGGCACGTCCTTCTCGCCCGATTTCCACCGATAGCAAATTTTCAGAAACGGCGATGCACAAAGCGGTCGGATTGAGACCAAAATGACTAAAGATATCAACTGTCTGCTCTGAAATATCACCCAGTGAAAGTTGCATAATATGATCAAGACTGAGCAATAAACGCTCGCCACGCACCGAAAAAGCCGAGAAATCGCGTGCGACCTTCTCGCGCAAGGTCAAAATCGAAGATGACGCCCCGCCGGCCAAATGGGCGTGGTCATAAAGTGCCGACACGGTTGCAAATCCAAGCCCGCCTTGACCTTGCGGCTGTGCCTCATAGCCAAAACAAAGGCCCGAATAGGCGCTTACAATGGGCTGATACGTGAAATGAACCTCACGCCGCACCGCATCCAACAGCGGATCGACACTGCGCCCGGCGAGCATTGGCCGATCCTTGATAGTCTTCACACTCGTTAACATATCGTTGCCTGGCTCCGCCATCGGCCCCGCGTCACCCCCGGTGAGACCCGAATGGCCCAGCGGGTCAGGACAGACTGTTTAGAGAGAATATCAATAAAATTGGTGTCATTTTGATGACAACAGCGATTGTCAAAAAAAATTCGTGCTTGCCCCCCATTGTTGACAATAGGTCGGGAATCGTCGGATGGAATTTCCAGCACGATTCTGGCGCCAAGACCTCGTCTCGGTCCTTTTCCCCGACACAGAACAGAGCCGTTGTCATTGCGGCACTCGCAAAAACCAACGATTTGGCTCAAAAGCTGCCCACGGTAAGGATGCTGGTCTTTTGCTGGGATCCTGGGCATAATTGACCGGATAAACAAAAAAAATATTCCAGGGACGGAATCGGACAAAAACACCCGCCGCTCTGGGGAGGAAACCAAGATGGACACATACGCTTCGCTGAGAGCCTCAGCGACACCATCACGCCAAAGAACAGCGATGAAAGACTCAGGACTCAAGGGCTCCGGGACAGGCAACACCAACTCATCCTCCAGCGACCCCATGAATGAAGTGGTCACGATTGGATATGATTCGGCCCTGTGGCGGCTTGATGGAGCCACGGAAAGCACCCTGAAAGGACTTTGGCCGGGTGTCAGTGCCGACCTTGATTCAATTCTCAATGAATTCTACCGATTTATGGGCAATTTTCCTGAAAATGCCCCCCATCTTGCCAATAAAGGAAAGATAGATTGCCTTAGGCTCTTGCAAAAAGAGCATTGGCAGATTTTTTTTCGCGGCGACTTTAACCAAGATTACATCGATCGAGTCCATAGAATTGGCTCGGCCCATGCTAAAATTGGCCTTCCCACTCGCTATGTGCTTGCCGGCTATTCCTTCCTTTTGGAACAACTGATCCAATCGGTTTTCCGCCAGCATCGCCGTCGCCCTGCCGAAGCCGAGACTCGGATCATCTCCTTGATTCGCGCCGTGCTGATGGAAGCCTACATTGCCAGCGAGGTTTACACCGAAACCACCAATAAACGGCAAATGCTCTTGAACATGCAGGAGTTGGCCGAGACGTTTGAAAATGAGTTGGATCAGGCGGTCCAATTCGTTCGCCGCAGCGCCACCGACATGGAAACGGCCTCTGATGCTGTGTTGCAGGCGGCGCAGCGGGTAGCCGAAGACAGCGAAAGGGCCGCCGAGGCTTCCGAAAACGCCGACGCCAATGCTCAAGCCATTGCCGCCGGTGCTGAAGAATTATCGGCCTCCATTGCCGAAATCTCTCGCCAGGTGGAGTATTCGACCACAGCCGCCCAGAATGCCGCCCAGCAGTCGCAGAGCGCCAAGGTCTTGGCCGAGAACCTCAATACAGTCTCTCATCGGATTGGCTCGATTGTTCAATTGATCGAGAAAATCTCCAAAGAAACCCGACTGCTCGCCCTGAACGCCAATATCGAAGCGGCTCGTGCAGGTGACGCCGGGCGAGGCTTTGCGGTGGTTGCAAATGAAGTCAAGATGTTGGCCGACCAAACCAATCGCGCCACAGGTGAGATTCGCTCGGAAATCCAGGCCATGCAGGCCGTAATTCGCAACACCGCTGAAGCCATCGGCAGTGTTGCTGCAAAGGTTGAGTTTGCTACCGGGAACATTTCAGGGATCGCCGGAGCCGTAACCGAACAAGAGGCCGTTACACGCGAAATCGCGCAAAGTGCGGCTAAGACGGCCGACAGTATCCATATCGTTCATGATCGTATTTCCAGCGTCTCTGATCAGGCCGAAGCCAGCAATCGTGAAACCACCCGGTTCCAACAAGATACCCATGGCCTAGTTGATCAAGTGGTGGGGATCAAAAGGCGGGTGATTGCTACATTAAGAAACACTCACTTTGCCGATCGCCGCCGGGAAATTCGAGTCGCTGTTGATCGTCCGGCCAAGGTCAATGTGAATGGGCGCAGTTGGTCATGTCGTACCGATAATTTATCCATGGGTGGTGTCCAATTGCGCTCACAGGATCTTGCCCGCGCGATCATCGGAGATAATGTTCCAATCCTTCTGGACATTGCCGAGATTGGCGAACTCCACGCCAGCGTCGTCAATGTCGAAGCGGATGCCCTTCATGTTCGCTTTGATCGGCAAGAAGCGGTGGTCGAGCGACGTCTCAGCGATGTGGTCGATAGCTGCCGTCGGGCCGACGCCGAAATTGTCGCACTTGCCAAAGAGACGGCGGCTCATATCGGTCATTTATTCGAAGAGGCGATTGATCGAAAAGAAATTACCTGGGATCAGCTTTGGGATGTTGACTATCGGATCATCAAGGATACCGATCCTCCCCAATATACAACTAAATTCTTAACCCTTTGTGATCGCATTCTTCCCAATCTTCAGGAGCCATTGCTAACGAAAAATGATCGTATTTCGTTTGCTGTCACGGTTGATCGTAATGGCTATTTGCCAACTCATAACAAAACCTATTCTCAACCCCAGCGCCCCGGCGACAAAGTTTGGAATACCGCCCACTGTCGGAACCGTCGAATCTTTGACGATCGCACCGGCTTGTCGGCGGCCCGCAATCGACAGCCGATCCTCGTTCAAACCTACCGCCGGGATATGGGCGGCGATCAATTCGTCAGCATGAAAGATGTTTCAGCGCCGGTCATGGTGCGAGGCCAACATTGGGGAGGGTTCCGCATTGGTGCCCGCACCTGACACTTGGAAGAAGACGCCCTTTCCCATGACAGAAAGAGAAACGACAGATCACAAAAACATGACTCTATACCCCTCAGCCGTTAGGCCCGCCTGACTGATAGTCGGATAAGGCTCCGTTAATATGCTCGGCTAGCAATTGGAATTCTGCTGGCCGAGGCGCCGAGTGGCGCCACCCCAGAGCTAACGTCCGCACACCGGCATCAACCAACGGCTTCGCCACCAGATCGGTTCCGCCAAGAATGCCGGCATCCACAGCAAGTCGTGGCAGCAAAGTTAACCCCAACCCCCCGGCAACCATCTGCACAATGGTATGCAGGCTGGTGCCGTGGACGGCGGCCCGGCTGCCGGCGCCGCCAAAACCAGGCACCCCAAGTCGGCACGCCGCCAAGGCGTGACTGGTCAGGCAATGACCTTCCTCCAATAAAATCAGCTCACCTTCGGGCAATTCACTCGGCTTGACGGCGTCATGGCTAGCCAAACGGTGGTCTGATGGACAAACCAGCAGGAACGGATCTTGCCCCAACTCCTTGAATTCCAGGTCACCGTTGTAAGGTAACGCCAGAATCACCGCATCCAGGTCTCCGGAATCTAATTGATCGAGCAAGCGAGCCGAAAGGTCTTCGCGCAGGAACATCCGCAATTGGGGAAATTCGTGCCGTAATCTTGGCAGGATAGCCGGCAGCAGAAACGGCCCGATCGTAGGAATGACTCCTAGCCGCAACGGGCCACTGAGCGGTGCAGCGGCGCTGCGGGCCAACTCGACCATTTCCTCTGCGGTTCGCATCAATTCACGACCCCGCGCGGCAATGACTCGGCCTAATGGCGTCAGATGAACCCGCCGCTTGGTTCGCTCCACCAACGTCACCCCCAACACCGCCTCTAGCTCCTGAAGACCCGCGCTGAGGGTTGATTGGGTGACGAAACAGGCATCGGCGGCTCGCCCAAAATGGCGATGCTGAACGAGAGCGATGAGATAGCCGACTTGGCGAAGGGTCGGTAAAGGGCGCATGGGATATCCCATTTGATCCAGGCCTGGAGATTAATCGATAAATTCGATTTCTGAAATGATGATAACTCGTTTGATCGATTTATCGATAGGCCCTATGTTGAGGGTGTAGCGGTTGATCACTCAAGTAAGACCGCCGAAACGAGACCCTACCGACAGAGACCAGGAGTCAGACATATGTTGACCGTTGGCGCGACTTTTCCACCTTTTAGCCTGAAATCCGTCAGCTCCAGCAAGGCGCCGGCGGCCTTTGAGGTGCTGACCGAGCAAAGCTTCCCCGGAAAGTGGAAGGTTTACTTCTTCTGGCCCAAAGATTTCACCTTTGTCTGCCCAACTGAAATTGTTGCGTTTTCCCAGCTTGACGGGGAGTTCCGGGACCGCGATACGGTTGTCATCGGCGCCAGCACCGACTCCGATTTCGTACACTTAGCGTGGCGGCAAAGCCGTGAGGATCTCGGCAAAGTCACGCAACCGTGGCTGTCGGATATCAAGCGGGAATTGTCAGAAACTCTGGGCATTCTCGACCGGAACGAAGGCGTCGCGCTGCGGGCAACCTTTATCGTCGATCCCGAGAATGTGATCCGCTTCGTATCGGTCAATGACCTCAGCGTTGGCCGCAATCCGCAAGAGGTTTTGCGCGTCCTCGATGCTCTGCAAACCGACGAGCTGTGCCCGTGTAACTGGAAGCCGGGTGAAGAGACCATCAAAGTCGCGTAATATCCGGCGGCGGAGTCTCTGCTCCGCCGCCACCTTCCTTCCTTCATCCCGTCCGTTTTTCTTCTCGGAGTCTGAGTGATGAGCGTCGAAAGCTTGAAAGAACGCCTTCCTGATTATGCTCGCGATCTGAAGTTGAATTTGTCATCCATAGCCACTGAGCCTGGATTGACTGAACAACAGCGTTGGGGTGCCATGTTGGCCTCGGCCCTTGCCAGTCGCGAGGCCACGGTCATCACCGCCATCACGCACGAAGCCAGCCAACATCTGAGCCCCGAGGCGATGACCGCCGCCAAAACCGCCGCCTCGATTATGGCGATGAATAACATTTATTATCGTTTTCTGCATTTGGTTAGCCAGCCAGACTATAAAACCATGCCGGCCAGGCTTCGTATGAATGCTCTATCCAAGCCCGGCGTTGATAAGGCCGATTTTGAGCTATGGTCTTTGGCAGTCTCTGCCATCAATGGCTGTGGCATGTGTCTGGAAGCCCACGAGCACGAAGTGCGCAAGGCGGGCCTTGGAACAGCGGCCATCCAAAATGCTGTGCGGATCGCCGCTGTTATTCACGCGGTTTCAGTGACACTGGAAAACGAAGCTGCGACGGCTGTTTGAACCGACCAAAGGCCAAAGACCTTTGGAAACCACGACGTTTAAGCCGGTTGGCTCCGGGTCTCACGGTATAAAATATAGAGACCGGAGCCAATCACCAAAGCCCCGCCACAAGCCACGGCCCAGTTGGGAGAGTCCCCAAACAGAAAAAACCCGGCCAGGACTCCCCAAATCATTTGGCTGTATTGGAATGGCGCGAGAGCCGCCGCTGGCGCCCGACCAAAGGCGGCAAAGATGCATAGCAACGCCGTCCCCATGCCGATGCCGCTCACCGCAAACAGAACCAGATCTGGTCGACTCGGAAGCGTCGGGGACGACAAAAACAGGCCGGCTCCCCCCACCATCACCAACGCCCCATAGAAACCGAAGGCCGCAGCCTGCTCCCGCTCGCCCATACGGCGGACCAGCAGCACCGAACAGGCGTAACAAACGGAACCGGCAAGGACAGCCAACGTCCCCAACCCAACGTCCCCGGAGCCCGGTCGAACCATCACCAAAACACCGATAAACCCCACACCGACCGCTAACCAGCGTTGTCGACATACCCATTCGCCCGCAATTAAGGCTGAAAATGCGGTAATAAAGAGCGGCGCTGTAAAGACCATCGCGTAAAAATCGGCTAATGGCATATGGCCAATGGCATAATACCCGCACATATAGCCAATAAAGCCAATAGTTCCCCGTAATAGATGCAAGCCCGGACGTGCTGTCGCCAATATCACCGGACCGCCGCCCGCCATCACCGCCGCAACCATTGGCAACAGAGAGAACAACGCGGTAAAAAAGACCACCTGAGATGCAGAATACCCTCCGCTCATGTATTTAACAGCAACATCACTGATAGATGATAAGAAATAGCCGGAAATCACCAACGCGATTCCGATTACCGTAGCGGTTCTCCGCTGCGGATGATGAGGCAATGTCAAAGTCCCTCCAAGTATGATTAGAAAGCCATCGGTTATGATGACCGATCCCTGAAAACAAGGCGGCATTCTATCTGTTTTCCGTCCCTTTGCCTATAAGACCGGCACAGCCCAGCCGATTCGCCGCGTTTTCCCTGCGCCGCAAGCCGGCCTGACCCCACCGTCGCGCCGACCGCATTGCAACCGGCTCGGTAACAGGCTGTCGATGCCTGATTGACGGAGACTTTGCGGAAAACCTTGGAATTGGCGATCAAATGTTGATAACAGAGCGACAGAGTCGGGGGTGCCGGCCCGGTACAACACCGGGAGCAGGCCGGGAGGATCAACGGGTGATCAGTGGCGTTGTGGTGTGGTTCCAGGGTTTTCTCCTCGGCGTCGCCATTGCGGCTCCGGTCGGTCCCATCGGGCTGCTCTGTATCCGCCGAACCTTAGAGCATGGCCAACTTTTGGGCTTTGCCACTGGCATGGGCGCAGCGGTGGCCGATACCATTTACGGCGCGATTGCCGCATTCGGAGTCAGTGCCGCTCTGGTGTTTCTGACTGGCCACGAGAGTACCTTCCGTTTGTTGGGGGGCCTGTTCCTTCTGGCGGTGGCGCTGCGGACCTATTTGTCCAAACCGCCGGTTGCCGAGGATGATCCGCCTGGCGCCAAAACCTGGGTGAGCGGTTTTGTCACTGGCTTGACCTTGACCCTGACCAATCCCGTGACGATTCTGGCCTTCATCGGTTTGTTTGCTGGCGTCGGCATCACCGGAACCCTCAGCTTTGACAATGCGCTGCTGTTGGTCCTGGGCGTCTTCTTCGGGTCCGCGACATGGTGGCTGACCCTCAGTTCCGGCGTTGCCCTGGTCCGCCACCGGATCTCTGAAGATCGCTTGGTTCTGATCAACCACTGCACGGCTGCTGCGTTGGCCCTCTTCGGAACATGGGCGGTGGTCAGCTCCCTGGCTGGCGGCCCGAGCTTCGGATTCCCGATGTCTTTCTAACCCCAGAAACGGTAACGGGTTCGAAGAGCCTTTGGAAACAGGAGACCCGCCCCCAGATGCCGGGCCGCAGTCGCGGTCCGAGGGTCGGCGGTCAGTCATTGCCATGGCTCGCCGGCATCACTCCCGATCCTTCCCGGATTCTCGCGAGGCAAGCCTTGACCCGGAGGCATAATTTCCCACATAGCGGGGGCGTAATCGCGATCACATGGGAAGTACCGTCAACCGATGACCATCGACCATCGCCCGTCGTCTCCGCCGGCACCGTGGCACGGCACCACTATCTTATCGGTTCGCAAGCGTGGTGAGGTGGTGATCGCCGGAGACGGCCAGGTCACCATGGGCCAGACCATCATGAAGTCGAACGCCCGCAAGGTTCGCCGCCTGGGTTCGTCGGGGCAGGTGATCGCAGGCTTTGCCGGAGCCACCGCCGACGCGCTGGCCTTGTTTGAACGTCTGGAGGCCAAGCTGGAGCAGCATCCGGGGCAGCTTGCCCGTGCCTGCGTCGAGATGGCCAAAGACTGGCGCACGGATCGCTATTTGCGCCGCCTGGAAGCCATGATGGCGGTGGCGGATCGTTCGGTCAGTTTGGTGATCACCGGAACCGGCGACGTGCTGGAGCCGGAAGATGGTCTGATCGCGATTGGCTCGGGTGGGCCGTTTGCTCTGGCTGCTGCCCGTGCCCTGATCGACATCGACGAGATGGAAGCCGAAGCCATCGCCCGCAAAGCCATCACCATTGCCGCCGGAATTTGCGTCTATACCAACCTGTCCATTACCGTGGAAAAGGTGCCGACTGCGTCGTGAGGCCGGTTGGTTTGGCGCTGCGACAGTGATGTGAAAAAGAACCGCGCGGCTTGGCCGCTCCAGGGAGAAGACTGCCCCTCATGAATTCCTTCAGCCCCCGCGAGATCGTTTCCGAGCTTGACCGCTACATCGTGGGTCAGCTCGAGGCCAAGCGCGCCGTTGCCATCGCCCTTCGTAATCGCTGGCGGCGGCTGCAATTGCCCGAGGAATTGCGCGACGAAGTGCTGCCCAAAAACATTCTGATGATCGGGCCGACCGGCGTCGGTAAAACCGAGATCGCCAGGCGGTTGGCCAAACTGGCCCAGGCTCCTTTCCTCAAAGTCGAAGCCACCAAATTCACCGAGGTCGGCTATGTGGGCCGGGATGTCGAGCAGATCATTCGGGATTTGGTGGAAATCGCCATTACTATGACGCGCGACCGTCTGCGCAAAGAAGTTGCGGCCAAGGCCGAGTTGCGCGCCGAAGAACGGGTGCTGACCGCGTTGGTCGGAGAGCAGGCCAGCGCCGACACGCGGACCAAGTTCCGCAAGAAGTTGCGTGAAGGCACCATTGACGATCAGGAGATCGAGATTCAGGTCTCCGAGTCCGGAGCGGGTTCGCTGCCGACCTTCGAGATTCCGGGCATGCCCGGCGCTCAGATGGGCATGTTGAACCTGAATGACATCTTTTCCAAGGCCATGGGCGGTCGGACCAAGACCCGGCGAATGACCGTTCGCGAGTCCTATACCGTGTTGATGGCCGAAGAATCCGACAAGCTGTTGGATCAGGAAAAGGTCGTCAGCGAGGCCATTGCCGCCGCCGAGCAAAACGGCATCGTCTTTATCGACGAAATCGACAAAATCACCGCCCGCACCGAATTTCGCGGGGGGGCCGACGTCAGTCGCGAAGGCGTTCAGCGTGACCTGTTGCCGCTGATCGAAGGCACGAGCGTTGCAACCAAACATGGTGCGGTCAAGACCGACCATATCCTGTTCATCGCGTCGGGTGCCTTTCACGCCGCCAAGCCGTCGGACCTGTTGCCCGAGCTTCAGGGGCGACTGCCGATCCGGGTTGAACTGAAAGCCCTGACCCGCGATGACCTGAAGCGCATCCTGCTGGAGCCCGAGCATAGCCTGATCAAGCAATACAAGGCCCTGCTTGCGACGGAAGAGGTAACGCTGAACTTCCCCGATGAAGCCATCGACGAGCTGGCCACCTTGGCTGCTGAAATCAACACCAATGTTGAAAATATCGGGGCGCGTCGTTTGCACACCGTGATTGAGCGGCTGCTAGAGGAAATCAGCTTCTCCGCCAGTGACCGGCCCGGTACGACCGTTGATATCTCGGCGGATTATGTTCGGGAACAGGTCGGAAGTTTGGCCAAGAACGCCGACTTGTCGAAATTTATCTTGTAGTGCGACCCTGGACCGGCCAAAGGCCCAATGGCCTTTGGCCGGTCCGAAGGCGTCTTGATCGTGCGCGACCGTCCGGACGGATCCGTCATACCCTCGAGCCTTGATGGTGACTCATCAAGGCTACCCTCAGACGCCGGGCGGGCGCATCCGCGCCCTTGGCTTCGCGCGCATGGGCACGCGGGGCCGTCGTCGCGGCCCGATACCGGCAGTGTGTCAGTATCAGGGCTCGCCGGTATTACTTCCGTCTCGGTCGAGCGGTTCGCGCACCACCAGGCACACGCCGTCGATGATTTGCTGATGGGCGGGGGCCGGTTCGGGATCGGATCGGCTAACGGCTCCCGTCACCACGGTCTGTAGAGCACTCCAACTGCCAAGCTGCCCGGTCCGCTACCACGGCGCACCACGAAAAATAGGCGATGCCGGTTGCCCGACCCGCCTTTGCTTATCTGGGGTGGCATAGAAGGGTGCGATGCACGGCCGGACGAAAGTCGTGGCCGTCAGCCCCAAACACGATACTTTACAGAAGTTTCCGAAATTCTTCCAGTAATTCCTCGACTTCCTTCGGGTATACGCTGGTACGCAAATGGAATTCCCAATGGGCGACCCGACGCAGTGCGGTTTCCAGGCACTGAGTGATGAGTCTGACATCTTGCGGTGACATGATAAGATGATATTCGTCCTTGATCCTGATGAGAGTGAGGGTTGGGGACTGGCTCAGGTTTTCGTTGGGGCCGTAAGATATCTCCTCTCCAAGATATGTTATGACGCTGTGGAGGTATTCCCCGTCAACCCCCAACTGAGCCAGGATTTCCGACTCCGACAGGGCATTCCAACTCTCCAGAATGCTTGCACGAATACCTTGACGTTCGCGCCTGGTCAGAATCACAGCGATTTCGCTACGGCTCTGTTTAGCTATTTTCATGGCGTCACCTACTGTTCGTCAAAGTAACGACGCCCTATATCCGGCTTGAACATTGTGCCGTAATCCGGGCGGTCTCTGGGATTCACGACAACCAAGGTATTGGTTGCTTCCTGATAATAGAGCGTTTGTCCGTTTGGGAGTTGCTGGATTTCCACTTTGGGATCCCGCATCACGCTGAGTATCTTATCGCGGTACTCACTCCTCGTACAGGGCTGTCCCGGTTTCCCGAATTGCTCGCCGTGGTCCCGAAATCCATGCCCTTCGGATATCTGGCGGGCGTAGATATCTTCCAACTGTGGTGTGAATGGACTGCGAGTAAGCGGAGCAGGACAAGATCGTTGCGGATGGAGCAGATCGTTGATCGATGGCGGCGGAGGATTACGCTTTTCGAGCTGACGGTTCAGCTCCTTTCGCATATTCGTGATATTGCGCCACGAAGGGATCGAGCCGGGACGAGTTACTTCTGTGTATCTCAGACCATTTTTACTGAACTCCTCCTGCAACTCGTCATATTTCAATTGGCGTAGTTGTTCGTCGTAGGTCAGCTCACCGGGTTCGCTTCCCCGCCTCTGCGCGTAGGCGGTTCCGAACGGATTGAGTGTGGACAGGAGACTCTCGCCGACCTGGCCCGTCCAGCTCACTGGGGTCAAGGTGGGAGCATGAGACGCCGTTCTTCCAGACTTGCTCAAACCTATGCATAGGTAGGTTTGACGCTGGATTTCTGCTTCACTGAGGCTGGTTTCGTGGCCGGCTTGCGCCGACCGCCAGAGCCTTCCTCTCCACAGGCTGACACCGTGGAACTCACGGCCAATTTCACGAGGT
>Ga0302270_10000095_pt1 | contig 92575 bp, 91 predicted proteins | sample III_Bog_E2_3_FD_198773 | JGI IMG/M metagenome (GOLD analysis project Ga0302270, IMG submission 198773) | Peat permafrost microbial communities from Stordalen Mire near Abisko, Sweden - III_Bog_E2_3 | ecosystem: Environmental > Terrestrial > Soil > Wetlands > Peat | place: Sweden: Abisko... | reverse complement strand
TGACGACGCGCCAGGTCCTCCACTTCGTCGACGACCTGGTTGCCGCCGTAGTAGCGACGTCCCGGGTAGCCCTCGGCGTACTTGTTCGTGAGTATCGAACCGGTCGCGGCGAGCACGGCCGGCGAGGCAAAGTTCTCACTGGCGATCAACTGCAACGTCGTCGTTTGGCGCTGCCACTCCTGGGACAGCAACGACGTCACCTCGTCATCGTTCGTAATCCACGCGTCAAAGGGTGAGGAGGTCATGGATTACCTTTCATCGTCGACGAGGTGCCCGTCGAGTTCGTCGATCTTCGCGATTCGCGCCACGTGGCGGCCCTCGGCGGGCGTTGCGTTCAACCACGCTTCGAGGGCCTCGAGCGCGACGACCGAACCGGTGAGACGCGAGCCGAGGCACAGGACGTTGGCGTGATTGTGTTCGCGCGCGAGATGGGCCGAGGTCACGTCGTGCACGACCGCGGCGCGTACACCGGGAACCTTGTTGGCGGCGATTGAGATCCCGATACCCGATCCGCATACGGCGACGCCGAGGTCACAGTCGCCCGAGGCCACGCTTCGTCCCACCGCGGCGCCGAAGTCCGGGTAGTCGACGGAATCCGTGGCGTTGTCGGTGCCGAGGTCGAGCGTGTCGTGGCCCCAATCGGCGAGCGTCTTGGCGAGCACGGTCTTCAAGTCAAAGCCAGCGTGATCTGAGCCGAGGGCGATACGCATTAATAAGACCCTACCTTTGGAATGGGATTGGATGAAGGTGCGACAATACTGCAGGGGTGACAGTTCCGCCCCGAACGCCCGTGCTCGTTGGAGTCGGTCAAATCACGGATCGACCGAGTTCGGGCGCCCCGTACGCGTCTCGAAAACAACCACTCGATCTCATGGTCGACGCCCTCGAACGTGCGGCGCTGGACTCCGGTGCGGCGACGATGCTCGAGAACATCGAAGAGATCGTGGCGGTCTCGTCGTTCACCTGGCACACCAACGATCCCGCCCTTTTGGTCGCGCAGCGACTCGGACTCAACGTCACGACGCGACTCTTGAGTATCGGGGGCAACACGCCGCAAAAGTTCGTCCACGACGCCGCCCGGCGGATCCTCGACGGTGAAGTGCACTCCGTCGCGGTTGTGGGCGCCGAGGCGATGTACGCGCGACTCCTCGCGCGCCGTGAGGGCCGAGAGCTGGACTGGACGCTCCAGCGAGACGACGTCGTGAGTCCACTCATCGCCACGAATGACCCGGCGCCGTTGACCGCCGCCGAGTACGGCCAGGGCCTCAACCTCCCGACCAACGTCTACCCGCTCTTCGAGAACGCTCGACGCGCGCGCTGGGGCTGGACGATCCCGGAGCAACGCGAGCGCCTCGGTCGACTCTGGTCCAATTTCGCGCACGTCGCTGCGACGAATCCCTACGCCTGGATCCACGACGCGCCGTCGGGCGAAGCCATCGCCACGCCCAGTGCTGATAATCGAATGGTCGCCTTTCCCTACACCAAGTTGTTGATGGCCAACATGCCGGTCGACATGGCGGCGTGTTACATAATGACCAGCTTCGAACACGCCACGGCGCTCGGCGTCGCGAGCGATCGGATGGTCTTTCCGGTCTGTGGCGCGGACGCCAACGATCATTGGTTGATCTCGGATCGTCCGCAACTCGATGACTCCCCCGCCATGCGCGCCATTTGGGAAACCCTGACAGATTTCGGCGTCACGAGCGACGACCTCGGACACATCGATCTCTACAGTTGCTTCCCCACGGTCGTCCAGAGTGCCTGCGACGTCCTCGACATCGACGCGTTCGATCCGAGTCGTGTTCCCACAATTACCGGCGGGCTCACGTTCGGCGGTGGTCCCGGCAACAACTACGTCACGCACTCCATTGCGTCCATGGTCGACCGACTCCGCAGCGACTCGTCGAGTCAAGGTCTCGTCACCGCGCTCGGCTGGTTCTGCACCAAGCACTCGTGGGGCGTATACTCCTCATCTCCCCCGCGCGACGGGTTTCGTTGGGCCGGTCCGCAAGACAAAATCGATCGCCAGGCACGCTGCGCCAGCGATCAGCGAGACGGTCCCGCGACGGTGGAGAGCTACACCGTGACGCACTCATCCAACGGCGAACCGGAACGACTCATCATCGCCGCACGGACACCGGATGACGTGAGAACGTGGTGCCACAGCACGGAGGCGACATTGATGGAAGAGTCGGAACGAACGGAACTGATCGGCCGAGCCGGTGAGGTTCGAAGCGACGTCTTCGCGCTCTAAACATCGCGCTCGTAAGCAGTGACTAGCGAATGGCCTCTCTCACGTCCGACGTAGGCCGCTCAACGTCCATCAGAGTGACGAGCGAACGTGACATCAGAAACAGTCCGAGCGCCGTCGTCCAGGCGCCCAACAAATCGAACCACAGGGAGGTCGTGACCCAGTAGCTACCGAAGTTGTGAATCGGCGTGAAGATGAAATTGAACGTCGCGGCGAAGAGCACGTATTGAAGGGCGAAGAATAGATACGCGCGGCGCAAGATCGTGAGTTGCGCGTCATCTCTGGCTTCCAATTGGGTCAGCCACCACCACGCGACCACCGCGGTAATGGTCGTGAGCGGACCGAACAGCGGGTCCACGACTACTCGGAACGAATCGAACTGATAGCCGCCCGTCGTGACATTAAAGACGTAAGAAATCACTTCAGCCACGGCGCTCAAGACGAAGCCAAAGATGATCATCGTTCGAATCTGAACGCGAGACATCGGCATCATTGCCCCACGCTAGTGACGTTCTCGCATTTGTCGAGTCTCTTGCGCGGGCGAGGAGATTTGAAGTGGCGAAGCGTTAGTTGAGAACTCGAGCCAACTCGGCGGTCGAGACCGCGCCCTCGCGCAGTACGCGCCACGGCGTCACCGAGAGGTCGACCACGCTCGAGACGTCGCCCGATCGCTCACCACCGTCAATGACGCCCTTCAACTCGTCGCGCGAGCGGAATCGCTCGAGGACCTCATAGGCGCTGTGACACGGCATCTCACCGTGCTCGTTGGCACTCGTCACCGCGAAGGGTCCGAGCACCGCCATCATCCGGCGCAGGTCGTCGTCGTCGGGAATACGAAAACCGGCGGTATCTCCCTCGCCGCCCAACATTACGGACAGTTCGTGGGGTACCGGGATGATGATCGTGAGTGCCCCCGGCCAGAACGCCTCGGCGAGCCCCTGGGCCTCGTCCGGCCACTCGACGTCGAGGAACTCAATCTGTTCCACCGAATCGACCAACACGGGGATGGGGACGAAGGTGGGACGGTGTTTCAAGGAGAACAACGCGGCGACTGCCGAGGGCTGACTCACTTCGGCCGCCAGTCCGTAGACCGTGTCCGTGGGCACGGCGACGATCCCTCCGGCGTCCAGCGCGGCGATCGCCGCTTCGACTTTGAGCAGCCTCGGCATCAGCGTTTCGCAATCAGGAATCGCGGATTGCCGAACATGTCGTCGAGGTCTTGGACGTCGGCGAACATCGCGTCGTGGGCCGATTGGAGTATTGGCGCTCGATGCATATTTCCATGTTCACATATCAGCAACCCGTTTGGCGCGAGCCACGCGCAGGATTGGCCGATTATCACTTCGAGATCAAGAAATCCTTCGGCGCGGACCGTGTCCTCAGAGACCAACGCCCCAAGCGGCTCGTAGCCGAGCACCGGGTCGAGCGTCGCGAATTCGGCGGCGCCGACGTAGGGCGGATTGGCGACGATCAGGTCCACGCGACCGAGAAGCGATTCATCCAGGGCTTCGAACCACGACGAGTGCACCGTCGTCACGCCTTCCAGACCGTGCTTGGCGGCGTTCGCTCGGGTGACGTCGAGCGCGTCGCGCGAGGAGTCAACCGCGACCAACGTGGCGTGGACGCCGAGTTGGCGAAGTTCGAAGAGCAGCGAGAGCCCAATGGCGCCCGAGCCGCATCCGAGGTCGACGATGAGCGGTTCTTTGAGACTGCGCTGCATGAGTTCGTCGAAGGCGAGCCCGACGAGCTCTTCGGTCTCGGGGCGCGGGATGAGGACGCGACGATCGAGCTCGAGGTCCAGTGAGCGAAAGGGCCAGTGCCCGAGCACGTACTGGATCGGCTCGCCGTCGAGCCGGCGTTGGGCGGCAACGCGCATGGCGGCGATCGCCTCGGGGTTGTCGGGCGAGAACTCTTCGACCAACCACCGGGCCTCGCGACGGTTCAATCCGGCGTCGATGAGTTCGGTCACCAGATACGAATTAGCGTCCATCGCTCTCGGCGAGTTGTCGCGCGCGCTTTTCTGCCAGCAGCGCGTCGACGTAAGAATCTAGGTAACCGGCTAGCACGTTATCGAGCGTATAGGTCGTCAGGTTGATTCGGTGATCCGTCACCCGGTTCTCCTTGAAGTTGTAGGTGCGAATCTTCTCGCTGCGACCGCCGCTGCCCAATTGGGAACGCTTTAAGTCGCCCTGTTCGCTCGCCTGGGCGTCCTGGGCCGCCTTGAGCAACCGTGAGCGCAGCACGATCAAGGCTTTGGCGCGGTTCTGGATCTGACTCTTCTCGTCCTGCATCGACACGACGATGCCGGTCGGCAGGTGCGTGATGCGAACGGCCGAGTCAGTCGTGTTGACGCTCTGTCCGCCGGGACCCGATGATCGGTAGACGTCGATCTTGAGGTCGCTCTGGTTGATGTCGACGTCGACCTCTTCGGCCTCGGGCAGCACCGACACCGTCGCTGAGGAGGTGTGGACACGGCCCTTGGCCTCGGTCACCGGCACGCGCTGGACGCGGTGCACGCCGGCCTCGTGCTGCAAGCGGAACCAGGCGTCCTCGCCCTTGATCAGATAGATGGCCTCATCGACGCCGCCCTGTTCGGACTCGCGCTCTTCGATGACGTCGAGCTTCCAGCCCCGCAGTGCGGCGTAGCGCCGGTACATCTGGGCGAGGTCGCCGGCGAAGAGGTTGGCCTCCTCGCCCCCTTCGGCACCGCGGATCTCCAGGATCACGTTGCGGCCCTCGTTGGGGTCGTGGGGCAAGAGCAACGTCTCTAGGTTGACCTCGAGTTCCGGGATCTTCTCTTCGGCGTTGTTCATCTCTTCACGCCAGAGTTCTCGATCGTCGCCGCTGGTTTCGTTGAACATCTCCTTGGCGGTCGAGAAGTCGGACTGGGCGGCCTTCAACTCGATCCAGGCGTTGTTGATCTCCAACAGTTCCTTGTGGCGCCGAGAGAGGTCGCGCAGGCGCGCAAGGTCGCTCGCGACGTCCGGTTCAGAGAGTTGCGATTCGACCGAGTGCAGTTCGTCCTGAAGGACGTTCAGGGTCTCGTCAACGGAGCGCACGGCGGGTGAGCGCTCGAGGCCCTAAGCCTTAGGAGCGCGCGCCTTGGTCTTTTGTGCGTAGCGACGCTGGAAGCGCTCGACGCGGCCTCCGGTGTCGACAAGCTTCTGCTTGCCGGTGAAGAACGGGTGGCATTCGTTGCACAGTTCGACGGTCATCGCTGACTTCGTGGACTGGGTCGTGAAGGTGTTGCCGCACGAGCATTTGACGGTCGCTTCGCCGTAGTTGGGGTGAATATCAGGCTTCATAGGTGCTCCTCGTTGCGAATGACAAGTTTAGCGGAAAATCAACTGGTTGAAGCGGGGCCGCGCGCGATCTCGGCGAGGAACTCGTCGTTGGACTTGGTCGACTTCAGCTTGTCGATTAAGAGTTCCAGCCCGGCCGCTTCACGACCTTCTGAGGCGAGACCGTTGAGCACGCGGCGCAACTTCCAGACCTGGGGTAGTGCCTCGCGGCTGAAGAGCAACTCTTCGTGGCGCGTCGAAGAGGCGTTGACGTCGATCGCCGGGTAGATACGTCGTTCCGCCAGACGGCGGTCCAGACGAAGTTCCATGTTGCCCGTTCCCTTGAACTCCTCGAAGATGACTTCGTCCATCTTCGAGCCCGTTTCGACCAGCGCCGAGGCGATGATTGTTAACGAGCCGCCCTCTTCGATGTTGCGCGCGGCGCCAAAGAACTTCTTCGGCGGATAGAGCGCTCCGGAGTCCACGCCACCGGACATGATGCGCCCGGTCGCCGGGGCGGCCAGGTTGTAGGCGCGAGCGAGTCGCGTGATGCCGTCGAGGATGATCACGACGTCACGACCCTGCTCGACGAGGCGCTTGGCGCGCTCGATGCAGAGTTCGGCCACGTGGGTGTGCTCTTCGGCCGGGCGGTCGAAGGTCGAGGCGATGACCTCGCCCTTCACGGTGCGACGGATGTCGGTCACCTCTTCGGGACGCTCGTCGACCAAGAGCACCATCAGGTGCACCTCGGGGTTGTTCGACTCGATCGACTGGGCGATCTGCTTCATGATCGTGGTCTTGCCGGCCTTGGGCGGCGAGACGATCAGTCCGCGCTGGCCCTTGCCGATCGGCGAGAGCAGGTCGACGATGCGCGGGGTGAGGTCGGTCTTGCCTTCGTTCAACTCCAGGTTGAGCTTCTCGTCGGGGAAGAGCGGCGTCAGGTCCTCGAATCGCGGGCGCAGTCGCGCCACTTCCGGATCGAGCCCGGCGACACTGTCCACGCGCAGCAGCGCGGGGTACTTCTCGTTCGAGGCGGCCGGACGGAATCCGCCGATAATGGAATCGCCCTTTCGCAGGTGATAACGCCGAACCTGGTTGATCGAGACGTAGACGTCGTTCGGCGACGGGTGGTAGCTCTTGGTGCGCAAGAAGCCGTAGCCGTCGTCGCGCAGGTCGAGCAGTCCTTCGATTTCGAGGAGCTCGCCGGCGTAGGGCTGGTCGGCGTTGGGCATGGAGTCGCCCCCGAAGCGCTCGCGGCCGTTGCGATTGCGGCGGTTGCGGCGGTTGCGTCCGGCCGTGTCGTTGCCGAAGTCGCGGGGTTGGCGTTCCTGGCGCGGTTGGGTGTTTGGACGAGGGTTCTGCTGGGGCCGTTCGGAGCCGTTCATGCTCGGCGCCGAGGGCGCTGTCTCGGTCGTCGGGGAGTCGACGGCGGCGGAGGTGTCGGCGCGAGCGCTGGACGCGTCGGCGACGAACTCACCGAGCAGGTCATCGAAGTCGTCAGTCGGTGTCGCGACGGTGCGTCGCGAGCGTACGGCGCGTGAAACGGAATCGGAGGCATCGTTGGCGGGAGCGGGATCGCCCATGATCGCTTCGATGAGTGAGGCCTTGGAAGCGCGCGCCGACACGTCGACGCCTTTTACCTTGGCGATGGTTTGGAGGTCTTCGCGAGTCTTGGACTCGAGATCAGACCGGTCTGGGGAGGGCCTTACAGCCATGGTTATTCCTTTCGCTCCGCTCGACAAAATTGAATGAGCGAAGAAGAAAAATCGGGAAACGTCATCTCGGAAGAGTTCCTCACCCCGGGGAAAGGCCGGGCGTGGATGACTTCCCCAGTGTAGCGGAGTCAGGGACCAATTCCAACAATCATCCAGAACCGAAATTCTGGCCGGTCAAGTGTATCGAACTATGAGAAGGATGCTCATCGGCATTGCCGAGAGCGGTCGTACTGGCCCCGATCGATTTCGACGGCTGACCTCTGCTTTAAGAGCGATACATGAGGAGAATTGATACTGGTTTGACGTCGCCATGCGTTCGTGAGGGGCCGACACCACATGATTGCATTCGCGACCAATCCGCCTTGGCAATGAGGCAAAGCGCCGCAAGGCCGTCGTCAGCGCTGATGCTGCGCGGCGACAGCCAAATTTCTCCACAAAGGCTTTTACGAGAGTTTGGCGAGCAACGACTTCAATGTCGCGTCGACCACGTCGGGCGTGACGCTCGTCTCGACCGCGGTGTCGGGGTCCTTCAGTCCGTTGCCGGTGAGCACGCACACGACCGTCGAATCCTTCGGGACGCCGTATTTGATGATGCCGGCGATCGACGCCGCCGACGCCGGCTCACAGAAGATCGACTCGTGACGAGCGACGTAGCGATACGCCTCGAGGATCTCGTCGTCGGTGACCGCGCGGATGTCGCCGAGTGACTCGTGGATCACCTCGAGCGCGGGGATCCAGCTCGCGGGATTGCCGATGCGAATCGCGGTCGCGATCGTCTCGGGATTCGTGACCGGATGGCCGAGGACGATGGGCGCCGCGCCAGCGGCCTGGAAACCCCACATCTTGGGCAGTATCTTGCAACGTTCAGCGAAGTGGTACTGCGTGAAGCCCCGCCAGTAGGCGGTAATGTTGCCGGCGTTGCCGACCGGTATCGACAAGACGTCGGGCGCCTTGCCGAGCACGTCGATGATCTCGAAGGCGCCGGTCTTTTGACCCTCGATGCGATCGGGATTGATCGAGTTGACGATCGTGATCGGGAGGTGTTGGGTCAACTCACGCGCCAGGTTGAGCGCCTGGTCGAAGTTGCCGCGGATCTGCAGCACCCGGGCGCCGTAGACGATGGCCTGAGCGAGCTTCCCCTGGGCGATCTTTCCCTCGGGCACGAGGACCACACAGTCCATGCCGGCCTTACCGGCGTAGGCCGCGGCCGAGGCGGACGTGTTACCGGTCGATCCGCAGATGACGGACGTGGCCCCGTTGGCCTTGGCCTTGGTGATCGCCATCGTCATGCCGCGGTCTTTGAATGAACCGGTCGGATTCAACCCTTCGTACTTCAGCCAGACCTCAGCGCCCACTCGCTCGGAGAGCCGTTCGGCGTGGATCAGCGGCGTGTGGCCCTCTTGGAGGGTCACGATCTCATCCACGCCGTCGAGGTCGAACCACTGCGCGTACTCGAGCAACAGGCCCTTCCACCCGATCATTCGCGACCACCGTCGATCACGCGCAGGCACGCACCGATCGAGTCCACCGACGCGTGCTTCGCGAGGTCCTTCATGGTGGCGTTGACGCTGTCGGTCAGCGCCATATGGGTGAGGAACGAGAGTCGGGCCTCGTCCCCGAAGCCCGACTGCTCCATTGACTGGATCGAGACGCCGTTCTCGCCGAAGATGCTCGCGACGGCGGCGAGAACGCCCGGTCGGTCCAGTACGTCGATGCTGATGTAGAAGACACTCTCGAGTTCACCGGCCTCGACACTGTGCAACGTTCGATCGACGCTGAAGGGAATATCGTGGCGGCCGCTGAAACGGTTGCGCGCGGCGTCGAGGAGGTCGCCGAGCACGGCCGTCGCGGTCGCCTCTCCCCCGGCACCTTGACCGAGCCACATCAGAGGACCGCTCCGCACGCCCTCGACGAAGACGGCGTTCATGGCGCCGTGCACCGACGCCAACGGGTGATCGACCGGGATCATCGCCGGGTGGGCTCGGCGAGAGATCCCCGAGTCGCCGATTCGCTCGGCGACGCCGAGGAGCTTGATCACGTAGCCCGATCGTTGGGCGAACTCGACGTCGACCGAGCGGACGCCCACGATGCCCTGACGCGCGATGGCGTCACCGACGAGTTCGGTTCCGAAGGCGAGCGACGAAAGAATCTGGACCTTGGCGGCGGCGTCGTAGCCCTCGACGTCAGCACTCGGATCGGCCTCGGCGTAGCCGAGGGACTGCGCCTCTTTCAGCGCCGCGGCGTAGTCGCTGCCCTCGCTCGTCATCTTGGAGAGGATGAAGTTCGTGGTCCCGTTCACGATCCCCATCACCCGATTGATGCGCTCCCCGGCGAGTGACGTGCGAAGCGCGCGAAGTATCGGGATGCCCCCACCGACGGCGGCCTCGTAGAAGAGGTCGGCGCCGTTCTGATGGGCCAGCTGTGCGAGCTCGGTGCCGCACTCGGCCATCAGCGCCTTGTTGGCGGTGACGACCGAGACCCCGTGGCGAAGGGCCGTCTCGATGTAGACCCGCGCCGGTTTGATGCCGCCGGCGAGCTCGACGAGGATGTCGAGGTCGTCATTGGCGACCAGACCGGCGACGTCAGTCGTGAGCAGGTGCTTGGGAATTCCCTTCCGGCGCTTGGCCGCGTCGCGCACGGCGACGCCCACCAGTTCGATCGGTCCGGTCGCGGCGTCAAGCAGCGCCTCACGGCGATCCGGGTCATTCAAGAGTTCGACGAGGGCACCGCCGACGTTGCCCGCACCAATGATTCCGACTCGAACGACCGGCTTGCTCACCTTTAAAGGCTAACCGACCATTTCGGCGTCATCGACTTCACACCTCGAGTCGCGCCATGTCGTCGAAGGTCTCTCGGCGCAGCACTTCGCGAGCGACGCCGTCGCGAACGAAAAGCACGGCCGGACGCGGGACGCGGTTGTAGTTCGACGCCATCGAATAGCCGTAGGCGCCGGTCACCGGCGTCGCGATGATGCTTCGCACGCCGGTCGACTCGGGGAGCCATGCCTCGTCGATCAAGACGTCGCCGCTCTCGCAGTGCTTGCCGACGAGGCGCACGTTCTGCAGTCGTTCGGCGAGCGGATCGGCGACGTCGAAGGCCTCGTAGCCCGATCCGTAGAGCACCGGACGCGGGTTGTCACTCATTCCCCCGTCGACCGCCATATAGGTACGTTGCTCGACCGGCTTCACGGCACCGACCTGGTAGAGCGTCACGGCGGACTGGGCGACGATGGCCCGGCCCGGTTCGGCGAGCAGTCGGACGTTGGCGTCGAGGCCGACCTCGTGGGCCGCGACGCGGATCGCGTCTCCCCACTCATGAATGGACGGCGCGGATTCACCGGCGACGTAGGCGACGCCGAGTCCCCCACCGATACACAGTTCGTCGAAATCGTCCTCGGCGATGAACTTCGCCAGGATCGTGAACGACTCCACGAAGCCGATGAGTTCGAAGACTTGTGAGCCAATATGCGCGTGTACGCCGTGCAGCGTCAGGCCGGGAATCGAGCGCAGTTCGTCAATCGCCTTGCGCGCGTCGCCGGTGGCGACCGAGAACCCGAACTTGGTGTCCTCCTGGCCGGTGCGCACGAACTCGTGCGTGTGCGCCTCGACGCCCGGCGTCACGCGAACGAGGCAGTCGAGCGGCGATGACGCGTCCACCAGCGTCGCCAGCAAGCCAATCTCTTCGAAGTTGTCCACGACCAGTCGGTGGACCCCGACGTCGATGGCGCGCTCTAACTCGTCGGCCGACTTGTTGTTGCCGTGCATGATGACACGCCCGGCCGGCACGCCGGAACGCAGCACGAGGTCGAGTTCGCCGCCGGTTGCCACGTCGATGCAGAGACCTTCTTCGAAGGCCAATCGGGCCATTGCCCCACAGAGGAAGGATTTGGAGGCGAAGGCCACGCCGTCGTCGAACGCGCCGACCGCTTCTCGACATCGGGCGCGCAACGTCTCCTCGTCGTACACGAACAACGGAGTGCCGTAGGAACCGGCGAGGCCGCGCAACGAGACGCCGCCGACGGTGACGTCGTTCGCAGAGAACTCGGCGGTGTCGGGGAGTAACGACGCGGCTATCGGCTCTGCACTCATAGACGAAGATTACGAGGTGGCGCGCACGGATTCGATAAAAGCGTGGCGAAACGCCAAGGGTAGGCTTGGTTTCTCGCCCTCGTAGCTCAGTGGATAGAGCATTGGCCTCCGAAGCCATGTGCGCAGGTTCGACTCCTGTCGGGGGCACCAAGTAATTACAGGGAGAAGCGACAATTTTCGGAGCGTTCTCAAGTAAATCGGTACATCCCCAGAACGCAACCGTATTCCGCCAGACTCAGCCGGACATCTAGAACCGTGGGCCGCTCGTGGGCCGCATCGCTGCAACTAGATCCGTGAACGGCCCCGTGGGCAGAGTTGCCGCGAGCTCTTGCGGCATTCATTTACCGCCAACTTCGTGAACGTTCTCATCGGTGGGGCAATGGGTTGCCAGTCCCTGCGCTTCCCTCACCGCTGGCTCCCGGCACTGCGTCATGAGAAGATCCAGGCGGTGCGACTACCACACGTGCGGGAGAAGTCGATAGCGAGTGCGCGCGATGAAATCCTCGTACGCGTTGGGGAAGGCCGCCAATAGAAGCTGCTCTTCCACGCGAATTCGATACACCTGGAGGCCGAAGACCCCGGTTGCCCCAATGACGTACGTGATACGCGGATCACTCAAAACGATTCCCAATATCATGAGGATTTCCGCTAAGTACATCGGATGGCGTATTGAACGATACGGTCCCGTCACCACGAGCGACTGCGCTTCGGGGACGATCGAGAAGTTCGACCCCAGACTCGCTAGGGCGGCTACTGCCAGTGCTGCGCCAACAACGGTGATGAGAAGACCGGTCTGCATTGAGCGCACCGACCCCTCCCACACGACCGGTCCCGTCGGCAGATGACCCACGCCGACCAGGAGAAAGCTCGCGCTCAGTGAGGCTACGACGACCCGCGCACGACCATCACGCAGACATGGATTCCTCCTGGTCGAGAGGACGACGGCCGCAGCCAGCACGAATACCCCATAGAGGATCTCGCGCACGACCTCGACGGCGATGGGCCAGCTCGGGCTCGCCGCTAGGAGTACTCCGCCACGAAGGGCGTCGGACGCCTCATCGATCCCCAGCCAAACCAGAATCGCTGCGGGCGCGAAACCGATGATCACACGCTGGAACAGGTCGCGACGTAGTGGCCCGCGTGACGCGGCGCTTTCCTCGGCGCCGTTGCACCGAGCCCTCAAGAGCGGCGCTCGTCCCGCGGCGAACTGTTCTATGGGAATGCTCCGCCACCTCCGAATCCGGTTGACGTCACGCCCTTCTCGGTGTCAGAGATGGACGTGGCCTTCACCGTGCCGCCTTTCTCCTTCTTCCCCTGAACCGTGACGGTGTCGCCGGGCTTCAATCCAGCGACCGTCGTTGAAGCGTTTCGGTCCACCGTCGTTGAAGAGCTCACTTTGACCGCTACGAGAGAGCCGCTGGAGGTCGTCACGTACAGCGTGTTGCCCACGATGTCGGTCACGGTACCCGACGTCTCTTTCGCCTGCGCTTTGGCGATCGCACTCAAGCCACTTGGACCGCTCGCCGAGCCAGAGCCGGCCGCGAGCAAGCTACTGAGGGAATTTGACGATGACGATGACTGACCGCGCTGCAGAAAGGCTCCGAGCCACAGTCCCGCGACTACCAGTAGCAATGCCGAGAGCACCGTGACAAACCAAGGCGCGCGGAACCCCTTCGATGACGCGTGGGGGGGCCACTCTTCAGATTCGTCGCCGAACAAGACGTCGAAGCCTTCCTCGCTCACGCTTCCCGTTAGTTGATTCGTCATTGCGACCTTCTTTCGTTCACTATTCGTATCGAAGCGCATCGATCGGGCGTAGCGACGCGGCGCGATGGGCCGGGTAAAACCCCGCCACGATGCCCACGGAGATGGCGACGCCCAGGGCAAGCGGAATTGAATACGACGCCAGCACCGGCGTTACGCCGTCAATTTTGAAGTGCGATACCAAGATGCCCGCCAACACACCAAAGATCCCTCCGAGAAATGAGATCACGGTTGACTCGATCAGAAACTGAGTGAGAATGACTCGTCTCCGAGCACCAATTGCCTTTCGAATGCCAATCTCTCGTGTGCGCTCCGTAACGGTCACGAGCATGATGTTCATGACCCCAATCGCGCCAACGAGGAGCGACACCGCCGCCACCCAGCCCAAGAGCGCCGTAAAGGTCTGGGAACTCGACGTCGCGGTGGAGAGCAAACTTGCCGAGTCGATCACGGTGAATGGAAGATTCGCCACGGTCGTGTCATTGAGAGACGCCAGCGTGCTCTCGACCTCGCTCTCGGCCAGTGACAACGTCGCAGATGACTTGCCCTGGACCAGCAACTCCGAGAATGACGCAGATTCGCCTGTGAGTTGGTCTTGCACGGCGGTATAAGGAGCAATTGCCACGGCGTCTTGGTTACTCAGACCACTTGAACCCTTTGATGCGAGCAGACCAACGACGGTGAACTCCGAGGACCCAAGTTGAATCTGTTTGCCTAAGGGGTCAGCGCCGGTAGCGAAAAGGGCGCTTGCCACGGAGGTGCCGATGTCGATCACCGGTGCGCGCTCAGCGACGTCGGCGCGAGAGATCGACCGGCCCGCCGACACCGTATAGTTCTCGGCCGAAAGATACGAGGCGGTGGATCCGATGACAGACGTTGAGTAACTCGCCCCGTTGTACGTGGCGGTGACGCTCGTCGTCACTACGGGCGAGACTGACTTCACGTCCGGATCGTTGAACGAGTTTGATAATGCAGTCACCGAAGCCGTGTTGAGGGTCGAGTTTCGGATCTTCGTTCCGGTCGTCGAACCCGAACTCGAGCCGCTGAAGACGGTCAGCGTGTTGGACCCCAAACTCTCGATCGACTTTTCGATGGACTGTGAACTCCCGGTACCGATGGCCAGCAATACGATGACCGACGCCACACCGATGAGAACCCCCAGCATCGTGAGCAGCGTTCGCAACCAGTTCGACCCGATGCCTCGAATTGCCATTACGAGATTCCCGAAGGCGGTCGCCATCAGCCCTCGTCTCCGCTGCCCCCGAAGGAGTAGCGACCCGAGGGGGCCAGTTCATAGGACACCGCGTTCGAGGCGTCCTGCGGGCGATTGCTGACTATCTCGCCGTCGCGCAAGACGACGACGCGCGAAGCGTACGCGGCTATATCGGGCTCGTGTGTGATCATCACGATCGTCCGTCCTTGATCGTGCAGGCTGGTAAAGAGCGACATCAACTCGGCGGACGAGCGAGAATCGAGGTTTCCCGTAGGTTCGTCGGCCAAGATCAGCGAAGGATTGGTGCACATGGCGCGCGCGATGGCCACGCGCTGTTGTTGGCCTCCCGACAACTCGCTCGAAAAGTGACTGAGACGGTCGCCGAGTCCCACCATCTCGAGGGCGACCACGGCACGCTTACGACGTTCGGCTGGTTTCACGCCCGAATAGGCCATCGGCAACTCGACGTTATGAATCGCGGACATCCGCGGAATCAAATTGAATCCCTGGAAGACGAATCCGATCTTCTTGTTCCTGATCCGAGAGAGGGCCACGTCGTCAAGATGACGAATGTTCACGCCGTCGAGCCGATAGTGACCGCTGGTCGGCACGTCCAAGCATCCGACGATGTTCATCAAGGTTGACTTGCCCGATCCCGAGGTACCCATTATCGCGACGAACTCGCCTCTTTCAACGATGAGCGAAATTCCGCGGATTGCAAGCACCTCGACGCCGCCCATCGCGTAGCTCTTCACAATTCCCTTCAGTGCGATGATCGGTTCTGCCGCTCTCGAGCCGATTACCTCGTCGTCGGGTGCGTCTACCTCATCTCGGATGATCACGGTGCGCCACCGCCGAAGCTGCCACCACCGAAACCGCCCGTGGTACCTCCCGACGAAGTTGACGCGCTGACCGACGCGGTGGGCTCAACGATGGTCTCGCCCTCGGTGAGCCCGCTGGTGATCTGCGTATACGACGAGCCCACTATTCCGAGCGTCACCACGACCGTCTTCTGAACGTCCTTGCTCAGTACCTTTACCGTCGACACGCTCCCGGTCGTCGTGATCGCCGCGCTCGGTAGCAAGAGCACATTTGACGCTGACTGCACCACGATGGCGGCCTCGGCAGTCATGCCGTCCTTGAGCGATTTCGGCGCGTGCTCGAGAGCGATGGTGACGGGATACTCGACGACGTTGTTGACCACGGTGGACACCTGTGACGCGGACGTCACCACCCCGCTCACCTCGGTGTTCGGCAGGGCGGCCAAGGTCAATGACACCGTCTGGTCCACTCGAATCTTGATCGCGTCGGCCTCGGCGACGTCGGCGACCAGTTGGAACGAACCAAGACTCTGGATGGTGACCAGTGCTGAAGCGGACGAAGAGCTCGACGTGGAACTTGACGACGTGGAACTCGACGTCGTCGTTCCGCCTCCGCTCACCGTCTGACCTACTGAACCGTTGACGCCAGTCACGGTGCCACTGATGAGTGCGACAAGTTGAGTCTCTTGCAATGACTTTTCGTCCTGCTCAAGGGACGTCTTGTCTTGAGTGATGCTTCCCTGGTCTTGCACGAAGCTGACGTTGCTTTGAGCAATCGTGGACTGGTCCTGGGCGATGGCCGACTTGTCGGCGTCAATGCTCGAAGAAGACGTTGTCGTGTTCGCCTGATCGACCTGCACCGCGAGTGTTTGCACTTTGACGCTCGATTGATCTTGCGTGATCTGATTTTCGTCCGAGTTGACCTGAGCCTGATCAGAGGTGATCGCCGCACTGTCGACCGAACATGAGGTCTTGGCCGTTGTCAATGTCACGCCGGTCCCGGAGCTGGTGCCCTCACTGTTGGTGGCCACGACCGTGAACAGGTACGTCGTATCGGCGCTAAGACCGCTAATCGTTGTCGACACCTGCGTCGCGGCGTTACTCGCGGCGAGCGTCACGGCACTGGTGATGGATCCGTAGTCGGCAGTTGTTCCGTATTCGAAGTGGTACGTCGTGCTCGCACCGTTGGGATCGACCGTGGCGTTCAGCACCGCCGAGGAAGTTGAGATTGACGTCGCAGGGTCGGTGGCCACCGAAGGTTCGGAGCCCGACGACGCGGTCACCGAGCCCGAGCCGACGCCGGACGAGCCCGGACCCGTCGACGCCGCAGGGCAGCCAAGACTCTCATCAGAACTGTACGTACTCGAAGCATTCGCGAGTATAACTTCGTCGCTACTCTCTTGGGTCTGCGCGCCGGCAAGCTGGTTTTGGTCGTTCGTCAGCTGCTGTTCGGCATTGTCCAGCGTTTCCTGATTCTGATCTTGTTGGACCTGCGTGCCTCCTGCTTCGGCGGTGGCGAGCGTTGACTTGTCTTTCGCCAATGACCGCTCGTCGTTCGCGTATGCAACGAGAGCGTCCGCGTAGTTCATCTTCGCCACCTTTAGCATCGTCGTGGCTTGTTCGACTGCCGATCTCTGCGACGTTGCGTCAACGCTCGCGAGCACCTGACCCGCCTTGACCTTCTCGCCAACGGTCGCCGTGAGTGTCGCGAGCGTGCCGCCGGAGACCAAGTTCTCCTCGGCGGTTTTCACGGTTGAGAGATTGCCCGACGCTGAAACGCTCGCCTGCACGGTTCCTTTGGTCACCTTGACCGTCCGTGTCGCCGTCGCGCTCGACGACGGAGAGCGGTAGATCGAATAGAAGGCGAGCGCGGCAACGATGGCAACCACGACGGCCAGTGTGCTGTAGCCCACGCGCTTGCGCGAGAAGAAACCGGATGCCGAAATGCTCATGTCAATATCTCCATGAAATAGATGTCTGAAGGGGGAAGGTTCGCATCTGTGACCCGACTAGGTGCTCGTAGAGGGCGACTTGGGTAGCAGCGACGAGCACGCCGAATACGCCTTCTTGTACTTCGAACTCGAGGTGGGGGTGACAGTGGATGATGACGATTTAGCACCGTACGATCCCTTTGCCAGTGTCACGTGGTGCAGCGTCATGCAATTGCGAAACGCTGCGAACGCGGTCGACCCGTTCGGTGGAGATCCCGTTCCACCACCAAACTGCGAGCCCGCAGGCAGTAGGAGAGAACACGCCTTGATGGCCTTTTGGAACTTTTTGCCAACCTTGAAGCCGCCTGGCGCGCCACCGCCGGAAGGAAACGTCCCTGATGGGGCGCCGCCCGGCGGCCCGCCCGAACCGGGGAGTGAGATCTTGACGCCATGCTTCTTGAGACACTTTTCGAACTTCTTAAGGGTCTTCTTGGTCGTAGCCTTCGTCGCGGAATTGGACGATGCCGACGCGGCGCTTCCCCCAACCACGAGTCCGCCTCCCGAAAGTGCCACGACGAGCACGACGGCGAGCACCGAACAAAATCGGACTCGGACACGTCGCGGCCCGTGTGATTTGCGCGAAGTCGAATAGGAGTTGGTCATTGCGACAGTATGCGAGGAGAATCTGGAGAATCGGTGAACGCGCGATAATTGTTACCTGGACACTCGAATCTGACGCGTGGACGGTGACGCCGCCGGCTTCATATATTGAGGCCCTCCATGTCCGGCTCTTATGCAATCCCCAGAATCGCCTGTCAAACTTCGGCCGTGGTCATCGAGATACTTTCCGTCGAGGACGACGACAATCTGGCTTACGTCATCATGACGACGCTTCGGCTCGGTGGCTTCAGCGCAACGCGAGCGAAGAACGGCAAGGAGGCTCTGCGCCTCGCCCTCGATGACGGGAAGCCCGACCTCATCGTTCTCGACGTCATGCTTCCCGACCTCAATGGATTCGAAGTCTGTCAGCGACTCAGAGAGGCGGGCTCCGCTATCCCGGTCATCTTCCTCACTGCTGCCGATTCGGTCGGCGACAAGGTACGAGGTCTCGTCATCGGGGGTGACGATTACCTGGCCAAACCGTTCAGCGGCGAAGAGCTCATTGCGCGCATCCGCGCGAAGCTCCGTCGTGTGGGCAAAACCCCAGCGAATCAACCGATGCGATGCAATGACCTCACGCTGGATGACGAATCCCACACGGTGACGAAGAACGGCGAACTCATTGAACTTTCGCCGACCGAATTTCGGCTCTTGCGCTTCCTCATGTCAAACGCCGGAACGGTGTTGAGCCGTTGGCAGATTCTTGATCACGTCTGGAGCTACAGCTACGAGGGGGACCCCACGATTGTCGAATCCTTCGTGTCCCAACTTCGCAAGAAGATCGATACGTCACCGCCATCGATGATTCGAACGGTGCGGAGCATCGGTTACCGACTCGAACGAGAGTGACGAGATGAAGCTCCGCGTCAGACTACTGAGCGCCACGATGGTCTTCATCGTGGTCGCTACGCTCCTGGGTCTGATGTTGGTTCATTCGGTACGGGCTTCAGAGATACGACAGGTCGATCAGCAACTCGAGACATTTCTCCCAGCATCGAGAATCGCGGGGAACGCCAAGCCGCCAACGCAGCCGTCGAGCGGCTCCACCCCTCCAGTCTTCAACGCCAATCACTACAGCGCGCTCTACTTGGCGATCATTACCAACGGCACTCGAAGGGTCCTCTCCACACCGCTCGGCACCAAGCACGCGGCACCTGATCTTCCGACGAAGAACACGACGTCGCTCCGCCACGCGACAATCGTCACCGTGAGATCAACGACAGGTTCACTTTCGTGGAGGGCAATTCGCGTCACGTTGCCGCATGCTCACTCCGAGATACTCGTTGCGGTGCCGCTCAACCAGGTCAACGCGACAATGAGGTTTTTGCAGCTCTCCCTACTCTTGACGGGTGTCATCATTCTTGCCGTACTCACCGCAACGGGGATTTGGATAACGCGGCTCGGACTGCGCCCGATTGCCGAAGTCACTGAGGTCGCCGAAGCCATCGTCGAAGGTGACCGAACGAGGCGCGTCGCGGGAGGACAACAAGGGACTGAAGCTGGAAAGCTCGCGCGCGCCTTCAACATGATGCTCGACGAGCAGCAGGACCTGGAATCGCACCTCCGACAGTTCGTCGCCGATGCGTCGCACGAGCTTCGCACGCCGGTTTCGGTAATTCTGGGCATTACCGAACTCTGGCGCCGAGGCGAGTTGAGAAGTGGCGTTCAGCGCGATGAGGCCATTCACCGCATTGGTGCTTCCGGCGCCCAGATGGGGCGCCTCGTTGAAGATCTGCTGCTCTTGGCTCGACTCGACGAAGGCCGGCCCCTTGACAATGTTCAAGTCGATTTGGGGCGCGTGATCCGAGACGTCGTGGCCGACGTCGTAACCACCGACCCCACGCGCAACGTCGTGCTTGATGCGCCCTCTTCCGCGATCGTTAAGGGTGATGAGGCCAGTCTCCGCCAAGTGGCTGTCAACCTAGTCAGCAATGCGATTCGCCACACGTCGAACGACGCTCGAGTGACGGTCCGCGTCTTCGAACGCGGGGACAATGTAGTGCTCGAAGTGAAGGACTCAGGTCCCGGCATGACCCCCGAGGACGCAGCGCGCGCCTTCGATCGCTTCTGGCAAGCCGATCCAAGTCGATCCCGGGCGGGGGCAGGATTGGGCCTCGCCATCGTGCGAGGCATTGTCGATGCACACCAAGGAGCAGTCACCTTCGCGTCGGACGTCGCGACAGGCACGCGCGTGAGCGTGAGTTTTCCTCGGCGAGGGAGCGATCGTCGGGCGCTGTCCGTAACCAACCGAGACAGTGCGGATCTCCCCAGTGGTGCACTCGACCGCAATTAGAACTGGCCGGATTTAGTCGCAGTTGAGCCCGGACCTCGTTTCTCAGGACATGGGCGTACTGTGGGCAACGAGGGCGCAACGAGAAATGTCGCATACTCAATGGACCTCATAATAAGTGGGGGTTGCCCCCGTTTTTGACCATTGGCCCCCGAAGCCATGTGCGCAGGTTCGACTCCTGTCGGGGGCACCAAGTGCCAAGTGCGTCGACACGGATTTGCTCGCCACACACACGGGATTTTCGGCCTCTTGAATAAGTAGTCAGTTACGGCCAGCCCGTTCGAACCGTGGGCCGCTCATGGCCGAATGCCCTTGGAACCGCCTCGTCAAGATCCGAAGTGTTGTGGGCAGCACCGAGCCCCTCGATGCGGAGGTCATTCGTCGCTGTCGTCCTCGCTTCCCACGACGCTGAGTAGATGGCAACGCCAGCGCCGCGCGAACTTATCGGTCGATGTACGCAGGCTCCTCGGGGCGGAGTTTCACGTTATAGACCGTCGCCAGCTGCCGAGCTACGAAGGTGCCAATGACAAGTTCACCGGTCGAGGTGAAATGAATGCCGTCGGACAATCGCAGTGCACTTTGCACCTTGTTCACGACGGCACCTCCCCGGTAGTTGCCGCCTTTCGTGGCCAAGAGATGCCACATCGGCTGGAACGTGACGCCGGGCGTCGACGTGGCCACTTGGCTGTAAATGGCGTTGAGCGCCCGAAGACCTTGGCGGTAACTCTTCGGCGCGGCGATTGGAAGACCGACCCAGAACGCGTACGCGCCCGCCTTGGTCACCATTCGATCGATCCGACGAACGCGCGCGATATAGGCGTTACGCCACTTCGGTGAACCGAACGGTTGCGACGCCCCATGGACGGAAAGTGCCTGCTCATCGTTCGCACCAAACATGATGACAACGAGATTGGGATGGTAGTCGTGCAAGTCTGACTTCAGATGGGCCGGCCAGTTGTAAAACCACGACGCGGAAAGACCGGTCGACGTTTTGTTGCGTTGGATAAATTTTAATCCCGGCGTGAACTGAAGTTCATGTCGAATGCCGTATTCGAGGTCGTCACCTAGTGAGTCGCCAATTTCGAGAAGTCGACAGTGGCCCAGTGCGAACGGCGCGTGATGAGGAGTTGTCGTTGATGTCGAGGTGCTCGCTCGCACCAGCGCTGACACCGGAGTGAAACCGCACCCGCGCGAGGGCAGACGAAACGCAGCATTATCGGCAACGGGAGTGTCCAACGAGACTTTTGACTTCGAAGATTTACTTCGTGTCGGGCGTGACAGTGGGCTCGGTGCCAACTGCGATGATTTTGTCAACGCAACTCGATTGACGTGCGAGTTGAGCGACGAAGCCGATCCGGCGTCAATCTTTGCGAACTGACCCCCAGTGAGTACCAGTGCAGCCAGGGCCGCCGTCGTCCAGCGCATCCACAAGCGTCGGGGATTTGGAGAAGAAGTCAAAGGGGTCTTCATGGCGGATTCGACGCTAACAGGCGCTCGAAGTTCCATCGCATCGAAGCGTCCGCGCACGTGAGACGGGTCGGCCGAGGGCGCTCGCGAACACCTGTGTTCGATGGCTTCTCTCGCATTTATTTGGTGCGATGGAGATCATTGCCTTGGCCACAATCTCATTATCGTTGTCTCGTGAGTGCGGACGAATACGGGCCATGGGACGCACTCTCGGTGTCGGAGGTGCAGGCCGTCTTTGCGAAGGCCCCGTTTCGATGGTGGATTAGTGGCGGACGTGCCCTCGATCTCTTTGTCGGACGTTCCTGGCGAGCACATGGGGACACGGACGTAGGAGTCCTTCGGCGTGATGTGGCCCAACTTCGAACGGTCACCAAGTCATGGGACGTCCAAGTTGCTGCCGCGGGAATACTGTCCACTTGGCGAGATAGGGCCCTCAATTCTGAGAGACATGAAAATAATTTGTGGTGCCGGAAGGATCCGCTCCAGCCTTGGTGTCTCGACGTGACCGTTGGCGACGGAGATGACGAGCATTGGATCTACCGGCGAGACCCTCAAATAGTTGCGAAATGGAAGTCAGCAGTTTTGAATTCCTCCGAAGGCGTCCCGTATCTGGCACCCGAGATTCAACTGCTCTTCAAGAGCAAGGACATCCGGGACAAAGACGAGACTGATGCGCGTGAGGTGATTCCGATCTTGGATGCAGAACGTCACGATTGGCTATTTTGTCGTCTGCCTCCCGACCACCCCTGGACGCGGATTGTTTAGCAACTAGTTGCCCAGCCACGCCTTCGTGTTCGACGCGCGAGCAACCTTGGCGGATAGGTTCTTGCCTTGCCATCGTGAGCAGAATCGGGCGAGAGAGCATTGGCCTTCGAAACCGTGCGCGCAGGTTCGACTCGCGTGGAGCGCCACATTGCGAACGCGACGACGCGAAACCGACTACGCCGAACCCACTCACCACACCTTGGGAATGATTCGAGCACGACTCTGGGAGAACTCTCGGTACGGCTCGCCGAGCGCGTTGAGTAGGGCGCGCTCTTCGACACGAATCCGAATGATCAGTCCGATCGTCGGTACGACGATGATGACCACGAGTGACAGCCAGTTTTCCAGCGCGACCCCGATGCCGACGAAGGACATGATGATCGCGGTGTACGAAGGGTGGCGCACGAAGCGATAGGGACCGGTGTCGACGACCGTTTGACCACTGCGCACCTGAACCTGGACCGTAAAGAACTGGCCCAGGGCGAGGACGGCCCACCGTCGAAGTGCCATCCCGAGAATGATGACGGCGAGGCCGATGAGAAAGACCGGCCAACGCGCCGTTCTGATGCCGGCGGACTGCACGCCAGCCGCGAGGGCGAACGCCGCGGCGACGCCGAGCACGGCCGTGACGATGACGACGACGATGCTGCCACGGTCAAGTCGCGTGCCACCATGGTTCATCCGACTCCGAAGTCGAATGCTCCACTCCGAGGCCCCGAACATTGCGAGCACCACGAAGAAGGCGTACTTCGCTCCGAGGTCGGAATACGCCAGCGGAGCCATAGCAAAAACTACTTCCGACCGATACGAGGTGCCCCGTCGGTCATCTACGCCCTACTGCTCGACGTCACCCAGACCGGTGTCGTCGAAGATGCGCGCGACCACTTCTTCGGGCGGTAAATCATCGACGTCGATGACGAATCCGGCGACCGAGGCGTAGAGGGGATGACGGGTGAGATAGAGATCGCGCAGTGACTGCGCCGGATCCGCGCCGAGGCGCGGTCTCACTCCCCCGTGTTCGACTCGTTCGCTCAGCGTGGCGATCGTCGCGCGTAGCCATACGACGACGCCGGAGCGCTCCAGCAACGATCGATTGGCCTCGGAGAGAACGACGCCTCCGGCGACCGCGATCACGACCGGAAGGGGCTGGGCGATCGCCTCGGCGAGCACGTGACTCTCCAAGGTTCGAAGCGCTTCGTCGCCCTCGCTGTCGAAGATCTCCTGAGCCGTACGGCCCGTCTCGGCCAAAAGTTGGGCATCGGAATCGAGGAATGACCACCCGAGTTTCTTAGCGCAGAGCTCTCCGACGGTGGTCTTTCCGACCGCCATCATGCCGACCAAGAGCAGTCGGTCAGTCATCTCGCTCGAAAATCGATCGCCGGTTCATTTCGACCCATTCTTCACGATGCGACCACTCACGGCGCGCGGGATCCCTCGGTCCAATACGCTTAACGTGAGACGATTTAGTCACTTCTTAGGTTTCCACTAGAACCTGTTCACCTTCGACCCTGATACTGAAGTTCGAATTGATCGCGCAATGAAGGAGGTCCCAATGGATTGGGACGACGAAAGCCCCGCAGTTCCATCCCCAGCAGATCCATCTCACGAAGAGGTCGCGAGTCCCGAGACGCCGGTCAAGACCGTCACCGTGAGCCGGACAAAGTGGCGACTCGCGAGAGCGTTCAGCGTGCTCGTGCTGGTGCTGGCGATTGGCGCGATGGGCTTCATCCTCGGACACGACGTCGTGAAGCCGGCGCCAATACGTTCCGCCGCACCGAGGTTCACCTTCCCCACCTTTCCTTCGGGCGGTGTCGGCAACGGCAACTCACCGTCCTTCCAATTCCCGACGACCACGCCGCAGAACACCAAGGCCGACGCTGCCGCGGCCAAGGTCGCCAAGAAAGTGGACCCCGGCCTGGTCGACATCACGTCGACCTTCGCCAGCCAGAACGGCACCGCCGAAGGCACGGGCATGATCTTGACCTCGAACGGTCTGGTCCTCACCAATAACCACGTCGTCGAGGACGCCGCGACGTTGTCAGTGCGCGACGTAGCCACCAACACGACCTACGTCGGCACCGTCGTTGGCTACGACCTCTCCGAGGACGTAGCGCTCATCCAATTGAAGGGCGCGAGTGGACTAACGACGATCAAGACCGTGAACTCCGACAACGTCTCCTCGGGCGAGAAGATCGTGGGCATCGGCAACGCCGAAGGACTCGGAGGCACGCCGTCCTACGTCGCGGGCACCGTCGTCGCCCTCGACCAAGCGATCACCGCGGGCGACGAGACGAATCCGGCCGGGTCCGAGCACCTCAACGGGCTCATTGAAGTGAACGCCGCCATCGTGCCCGGTGACTCCGGTGGACCGCTGGTGAATGACAAGGGCGAAGTTGTCGGCATGGACACCGCGGGCTCAGACCTCAACGGCGGCTTCGGTTTCAACCCGGGCAACACGTCGGGTGACCGCGGCTACGCGATCCCCATCAACACGGCGCTGTCGATCGCCACGTCGATTCGCGATGACGCCGCCACCTCGGGGGTCCACATCGGTGCGACGGCATTCTTAGGCGTCGAATTTGATTCGACCACCGCCGTCGGCGGGAGCGCGAACTCCTCGAGCGGCGTCACCATCGCCGGCACCGTCGCCGGGACACCCGCCAATAAGGCGGGACTCGTGGCCGGTGACGTCATCACGTCAATCGACGGACAGTCCGCGACGACGGGCAGTGCTCTCCAGACGATCCTGTTGACGAAGAAGCCGGGCGACACGATTCACCTCGACTACCTGAACCTCAGCGGCGTCGCCAAATCAATCAGCGTCGTACTGGGAACTGGTCCGGCGCAGTAAGCCACCACGAAACCACCGCTGCGCTTACGCCCAGCGGGCGTACGTGACGCGAGTCGGAGGTACTGAGACGACGTCGGCGATCGAACCATCGACGTTCAAGATGGCGTAGTCGCCACTCTCCAGACTGGGAAAGATCGCCGCGTAGACAATGCCGTCGCGACCCTCGCGAGGCAGGACCCACACGTGCGTGCGTGCGTCGGGTCGCGACACCGGATGAATCTCGACCTCAGTGCCCGAGCGCTCTTCGTTCGAGGCCAGTACCAACGCTCCGAGGTGTTCACCGACGTTGATCACGACCGCGCGACTCGGTGTCGTCGGCGCCACGGCCTCGACGGGCACGTGATCACAGTGCACCTGGTCGCCGTGCGCGTGGTGCTCGTGCGGCGCGACGAGCGAGTGGTGTTCGTGACCGTGCGCGTGCTCGTCGTCATGACGCGAGGCAGCGCCCCCGGGGACGTCAGGGCTGGGTCGGACGTCCTCGGGGGCACTGTGAGATGCGTCGCGCAGCACTTAGCCGGCCATTGCGCGCACTTGCGTGGCCGGGTTGTCGTAGCCGTCCCACGGGTCGGCGAGGTAGGGGAAGTCCGAGCGGTAGGTGAGTCCGAAGGCTTTCAGGCTCGCCACGGTCTTGGGCTCGCTCGAACCGACGTCAAAGAGCAAGCCCGCGGCGGCGTCGGGCTTATAGGTCTTCACGACGTCACCGAGCAGCGCCCCCGCGACGGCCTTGAGCTCGATGCTCACGACGTCGTCGAAGACGCGGCGACCGTTGGGGAATCCGGCGTTGTCGCCACCCACCACGCCGAGAATGCTCGCCGCGCCCGTCGCCGTGGGTTTGATCGCCACGTTGAGGCGCAACATGTCGGCCTTGGTGGCGCCGGTGTAGTTCTGGAATCCCGGGAACAGCGGGGGCACTCCGGTCAACAGCACCGCGTCGAGGTCCGGACGGGTGTTCGACGCCACGGCCGCGTAGGCCGCCAGGTTGGGGAACGCACCGGGATAGAGCACGTTCAGCAGCGAGGCGAGTCCCGGGTGGTCGTAGTAGGTGGAGTACTGCGCGTCGTCCTTGGGCGCCTGGGAGTTCCAACGGTCCTTGTGACCCATCGGGATGATGACCTCGTTGATCAACGGGTTGCCGAGACGTGAAACCTGCTCCCACGGACCGGTGTTGGTCTGGGGCGTGGTGCTGTAGATCTTGGTCTTCTGTCGACTCGCCGTCGTCCAGACGCCGATCGTCGAGTCGGCGTCGGTATAGGTGCCCGGCACGGCGCCGCCCTTGGTCAGCTCCGAGATCGGTACCTGAATGGCGATGGAGTGCACGTTCGTCGCGGCCAGGGAGTTGACCCCGGCGACGGCTGCGCCCTTCAAGAGGAAGTCGGGTTGGAAGGGGCGCAGGTCGCCGAGGTCAAAGATCGATCCCAAGTCGACGTAGAAGCCGTCGGCGCGCTGACCGGCGAAGACCTTCGTCGAGCCGATCGCGTGGATCGCCTGGTTCGTCAACGTCGCGTAGTTGGGGATCGAGTTCTTCCCGACGTTGCACGGCGGGCACGCGAGGTCGCGAGCCAGGATCTTCGACGATCCGTTCTCCTGTTTGGTCACCGAGTAGAACTGCTTGCGGTTCCAGGTGGCGTCCTTCAGGGACGTAATCTGACCCGTGTTGTACAAGAACGTGTCGTTCGCGCCGGTGTCGGTGAGCTTCGTCTCGAAGCGGAACTGGAAGGTGACGTCGGCGTTACCGTCACCGTTGTTGTCCACGTGGATCTCGTAGAGCACGTCGTCGCCGAACTCGAAGAAATTCGGACCGCCGGCGGGCTGTTGACGCGGGATGTAGTTCGCTATCAACGTGACCTTGTTGGGGCTGTCGGGGCTGATGAACGCGTAGAGGTCCGTGCTGTCGGCGACGGGGTCCTTGGAGATTTCCGGTGCTTCAGAGTGGGAAGACATTGGTGAGACCTTTCTAAGAGATGGGACGGAAGAGTGAGGGAAGGCGGTCGGTTGAGGCGACTCAGCTGACGTCGCGAACGAGTCGAGCGACGAGCGCGCGATCGTGACGAACGACTTCGCGGGTGCCCACCATGAAGTGGATCTCGCCGGTGCTGGGGTTGGGAACGTGAATCACGAGGTTCTCATTGGACGAGACCGGTCGAACGCTCGGTGTCGGCGTGGTCGCCTTGGAATTGGTCGCGGCGCCCGCCGTGGCGACCAAGGCCGTAGGGGCGACGGCAACGAGTCCCGCGGCCGCGATTCCGTTGCGGGCGACTTTCAAGAAGCCCCTACGAGAGATGTCTTGCATTGCCAGTCCTCCTTGTCGACCCACGTTCGTGGGACCGTTCGGAGGCTCCGTTGGTGTTCTGAGCCCAACGTCAGCCTCGGTGCTTGCGGCACTGAGGACTATTCGCCGCCGTCAGGGAACACGGATGTCCCCGACGGGCTTTCTTATGGAATGTTGAAGATCTTCGTCGTTCAGGGAACGATGAGCATGCGCACGGTGTCGGTGACCTGCGCGCCACCGGACGCCGAACCGGCCATGATCACGACCGGATCACCGCTCCGGGCAATACCGGACTGCTTGAGTCGCGTGACCGCCACTTCGCAGAGTTCGTCGATGTCCTGGGCCGGGGAGACGTAGATCTCTTGGACGCCCCACGAGGAGTGGAGCTGTCGTGCGGTCGCATCGCTGGGGGTGATCGCGACAATCGGCATGGGCGGTCGGAAACGCGAGATCGCGCGAGCGGTCATACCGGAACGCGTGCACGCGACGATCGCGACCGCCTGTTCTTCCATCGCCGCGCGCCAGGCCGCGCCGGTGATGGCGGCCGTGACTCGGGTCGAGCGGGTCCCGACACCAATCTGTTGGACGCCGAGGCCCGCGCCCCAGCCGTGATAATCGAAATACTCTTCGGCCCGTCGCACGATGCGGTCCATCGTGGCGACGGTCGCGACCGGGTCGTCGCCGATCGCCGTCTCGCCGCTCAACATGACCGCGCTCGCGCCGTCGAGCACGGCGTTCGCGACGTCGGTCACTTCGGCGCGCGTGGGGACCTGGGAATGCGTCATTGATTCGAGCATTTGCGTGGCCACCACGACCGGTCGGGCGTAGCGCACGCCGTGTCGCACGATCTCCTTTTGGAGGTGCGGGACCTCTTCGATCGGCATCCGCACGCCGAGGTCACCGCGCGCGACCATGATCGCGTCCGAGACCGTGATGATCTCATCCAAGTTCTCGACGCCTTCACCGGTCTCGATCTTGGCCATCATCATGACGTCATCGCGCCCGAGCGCGCTGCGAACCGAGACCACGTCGAAGGCCGATCGCACGAAGGAGACCGCGAGGATCTCGAAGGACTCGGTGCGCAGCGCATCCAATCGCGCGCGATCATCGTCCGTGGGCAGTCGATCGTTCAATAGTGACGACGGCAAGGAGAGGCCGGGTTTGCCCATGACCGCCCCACCGGACGTGACGCGGGCCCGGGCCTTCTTTCCGGTCTGTTCGACCAGCAAAGAGACTCCGCCGTCCCCGATGTGGATCATGTCGCCCACGCTGAGCTGCGCCAGGACGTGCAATCGCTCCACGACGATGTGCGACGCGGTGGACGCCGCGTCAAAACCTTCGCTCAACTCGATCTCGTCGCCGACCGTGAGTGCGACGGGCGTCGTACCGAAGGAGCCGGCCCGGATCTTGGGCCCGGGGATGTCAACCATGATCGCGCGGTCCGGCACGAGGTCCCTCAGCCGCCGGAGTCGGGCGATGCCGGAGGGAATATCGCCGTGGGCGAAGGAGAGTCGAAAGACGTCGACACCGGCCACGGCGAGTGCCTTCAGGACCTCGTCGCTATCCGAGGACGGTCCGATGGTGGCTACGATTCGCGTGCGTCGCACGTGGTTCCCTTCGTTACTTTTGACAAGTCTAAGTGATGGCCAACGTGCCCCCGAATAGCGTCACCGTCCGTTCACGTTGCCTCAATGACGTACGGGCACGACCACGTCAGCCCCGTCGACGTCGACGACGCGAAGGTTCATGCCGTAGCACTTGGCCAACTCGTCGCTTCGGATCACCGTGGCGGCCGGGCCGTCGAGCACCACTGCGCCGGCGTCGAGCAGCACGAGACGATCGGCGAACTGCCCGGCGAGCGTGAGGTCGTGCAGCGTCGCCACGACCGTGATGCCGCACTCGTGGACCTCGCTCTTCATCAGTTCGAGCATGTCCATCTGGTGGCGCAGGTCCAGACCGGTGATCGGCTCGTCCAACACCACGACCATCGTCGATTGGGTGAGGGCGCGAGCGAGGACCGTGCGCTGACGCTCCCCACCCGAGAGCGTGGCCACGTCGCGGTCACGGAATTCACCCAACGAGAGCCGCTCCACGACTGAGTCGATGACCGCGCGATCGCGCGCGCTCGCCGGGTGGAACAGCCCGTGATGAGCCACGCGCCCGAGGGCCACGTAGTCATAGACGCGCATCCCGCTCGGCACGACCGGGTGCTGCGGCACCAACGACACCCGCAGCGCGCGCGCTCGTTCGTTCATCTCGGCGAGCGCCTCACCGAGGATCGACACCGAACCGAGCGACGGACGCCGAAGCCCGGCGATCGTCTCGACCAACGTCGTCTTTCCGGCACCGTTCGGTCCGATGATCGTGCTCCAGGTACCGGGCTCGAAGTCCAAGGTCACGTCCGAGATCAGCGTTCTCGCGCCGGCGCGAACGCTCAATCCCTTCACCTCGACCGAACTCATACCGCCACCGGTCGGCGAAGGCTGAGGATGATGACGAAGACCGGGGCGCCGATGAGCGCGGTCACCACACCGATCGGCAACTCCGAGGGCGCGATGACGGTTCGCGCGATGGTGTCGGCGAAGACCAGGAAGGCCGCACCGAAGATTACCGAGATCGGCAAGATCCGGCGGTACGACGTACCGACGAGGAGTCGAACGATGTGGGGCACGATGATGCCGACGAAGCCGATCAACCCGACGGCCGACACGATGGCGGCGGTGCCGAGTGACGAGGCGGCGATCACGATGAAGCGCACGCGCCGCACCGGCACGCCGAGCGAACGTGACTCGTCTTCGCCCACGCTCATGACGTCGAGCGCCCTTCCGGCGCCGACGCAGATCATGATGCAGACAATGACGTAGGGAAAGACCAACCAGACCGTGCCCCACCCGACACTCGCCAGTGATCCCAGTAGCCAGATGTAGACCCGCGTGATCGATCCCGCACTCGACTGTTGCTGGAGAAACGTCTGCGCGCTCGTGAGCAGGGACGCCACGGCCACACCGGCGAGGATCAACGTGGCCGTATTCGATCGCATACTTCGACCGCCGATCAGCCACGTCAAGGTGACCGCCGCCATCGCCCCAACGAAGGCGAGGAGCGGCGTCCAGCTCGGCGTACCGACGCCGTGACTGAGGTCGATGATCGCGAACGTGGCGCCGAGCCCGGCGCCAGAAGCAACGCCCAGTAGATACGGATCGGCCAGCGGATTTCGAAAGACCCCCTGGTATGTTCCACCAGCGACCGCCAGCATCGACCCGGCCAACAGTCCGATCACCATCCGGGGTGCTCGCAGCGTCCAGACGACGGTCGACTGTATTGGCGTGAGCGTGTTGTGACCAATTCCCACGTGCGCGAATATGTCGCCGACCACTCGCCACGTGGGGACCGACGTCGGACCGATGACCAATCCGCACACGATCGCGACGAGGAGCGCCACGACCGTAGCGGCCGCGACGAAGGCCACTCGACGTGTCGTGGGTGGATTGGAACTCAACGGTTTACTTCCAGAGCTTGGGGTTCTTCAGCGCGCCCTTCACCGCGGCCGTGATTTGATTCATGAGAAGACTGAGGCGCGGGCCCCAACGAGATGCGATGTCGTCATTCAGTCCGATCACTTCGTGATCTTCGACGGCCGCGACCTTGGAAAATCCCGGCCGCTTGGCGACCGACGACGTCGACGCTTTCCCACTAATCGTGTCGGCGAGGAAGATCATCTTGGGATTCGCACTGACGATGTACTCGGCGCTCAATTGCGGGTAGCCCGCGTCGGCCGTCGTGTTCTTGGGGTCCGCGATGTTCACGACACCGAGTTCCTTCAACAACGACCCGACGAAGGTGGAACTGGTCAGTGAATAGAAGTCCGTGGTGAGTTCGTAGTACGCGGTGAGCGTCTTGTGGGGGTGTTTGGGTACTGACGCGATATCCGCGTTGATGTTCTGCTTGATCGACGCGGCCAACGCATCGGCGCTCTTCGCGTGCCCGGTGAGCGTACCGAGTTGTTCGATCTGGCTGAGGGCACCGGCCAGGTTCGACGGTGGCTCCTGATTGATGACTTTGATACCGAGCGCGGTGAGTTTTTCCATCACGTCGTTGGCGTCATAGGAGATGACGACCAAGTCGGGCTTGGTCGAAGGGTGCGCCGACGAGGTCTTGCAGATGCCGATGATCGCTTCGACGCTCGGATTGAGGCCGTTGATCCGTTTCTTCGGGAGTCCGGTCGTTGGGTAGTCAGAATCGGTGTCGACCGCTTGCACCTCGGGCCCCGCGCCGATCGCGTAGAGCGTCTCGGTGGCCGTGGGCGAAAGCGACACCACACAACTCGGTTCCGTCGCGGCGCTGGCACCGCTCGACACGATGAGGGGGAGGGCCAGCGCACTCAAGAAGAGCGCGAGAACCAACCGAAGGGACTTGAACATGGATATCTCCTTTCCGTCGAAGTGGGTTGGGCGACGGATGGATATCCGAACGACCGCTCCTTACCTCGAGAGCTGTCTTTCACATCTCCTCGCGGAAGGCGACCTGGCTACATGGTCTTAAAGCACGACCACTTACAGTTGCGGGACAGCGTTGGAATCTCACCAACTTCGCTGCCGCGAGGCACTTTCGACCTTACCGCATTCGCTAATGCTCGAGGAGAAATTCTCGGTGCGCCACCTAGTGTGGAGGCCGTGGCAGACACCCCGAAGCGTTCGGTCCGCGACACAATCGGCCAGCTCCTCGTCATCGCGATTCTGCTCGCGCTCATCGTGGGCGCCGTCATTTTCGCCCGTGCGTACATCGACTCCCACAGCTCGAGTACCCCAGCTTCGACCAAGTCGTCCTTCAATGTCACTTGTTGTGCGGCATTCAATGCCGCCGACCTCTAGCACCCTGGCGAGGTCGTTCGACTGTCGTAGACCGTCGAAGCTCTGCCCGGTGCACGTTTCTACTCGGTCGGGCGTCACACCCAATATGAGAACTCGAATCCCGGGCAATGCTCGAAGCGGCTACGACGAAATCGTCACGACGTCCGCTCAGACGAGCTGGCCGAGTTCGGCAGTTTGATCATCGAACTTCGTCGTTCGTCGCGCGCTCGAGGTCTCGAGTACCGGCCTCGCCGATCCGGTCCCTGACGAATTCAAGCACGGCGTACGCCGCGACCAATTGTTCGGCGTCGACTCCGGCCGTGACCTCATCGTTCAACGCGCGAAGAGTGGCCACCACCGCGCGAAGGTACTCACGACCCCTCGGCGTCAACTCGACGATTCGACGACGCGAGTCCGCCGTTGACGGAATCACTCGCGCGTAGCCACGCTCGACGAGACCACTGACGACCTTTCGCGCCCCTTGACGAGTGAGGCCGAGCGTCACGCCCATGCCCCCGAGCGCCACTTCCCCGCTTCGCAGTGAACGCATCACCAGGGGATCACTACGCCGGTAATCCCCGAACCCGAGGGCGTCGAGGCGTTGGGCCATCGCTCGGATCCAGCGTTGGCGCGCCAGGGCCAGGATGTCGCCGAAGAGCAATTTCACCTTCGGATCAGGACTCATGACACCACATTAGCATTTAGGCAACTCGGTTGCATATAATCACCAGAGGAGTTTCTTTAGTGAAGGAGACGTCGTGAAGGGACAGTCCAAGAACTGCATCACGGCGCGCTTCGTCAAGGGATCGATCGCGGCAATAACCATTGCGCTCGTCGCGCTCGGAGCCGTCCCTTTGGGCGCCGCGTCGCCGACGTTGGCCGCCGCGGCCACCTCATCCGGTTGTAGTGGCGCGTCACCGGGTTCGACAACCTTGTCGCTCAACGTGAACGGGTTCACCCGAACGGTAATCGTGCATGTGCCGAAGAGCTCGAACGGCACCACTCCCCTCGCGTTGGTACTCAACCTTCACGGGAGCGGCAGCACTGCCCTCGAACAAGAGGGATTCACCAAGATGAACGCAACAGCCAATGAATACGATTTCATCGTCGCCTACCCGCAGGCGCTCATCCCCGACGGAACAGGTTTCGACTGGAACGTACCCGGCGAGCCGCTCGTCGGCGGCCGCGCGGTCCCTCCGAAGTCCGCCAACGACGTGAAGTTCCTGACGTCACTCGTCGGCATCATGGAATCGAAGTATTGCGTGAAGACCACGGGGGTCTACGCGACCGGGTTCTCGGGCGGAGCGCGAATGACCAGCCAACTCGCCTGTGACGATGCAGGTCTCTTCGCTGCGGTCGCGCCGGTCAGTGGATTACGGCGCCCGAAGCCCTGTGCGACCACTCGGGCCGTACCGGTGATCTCTTTTCACGGTTCGGCCGATCCGATCGATCCCTTCAACGGGAATGGACAGAACTACTGGACCTATTCGGTCGCAACCGCGGCCAAGGATTGGTCGAACCAAGATCACTGCCGCTCAATCGCGCATTCGGGGCCGGTGAACGACGTCAAGTTGACGACGTACTACACGTGTTCGAACGGAGCGGAGATCGAGCTCTACGAGATCTTCGGTGAAGGTCACGAATGGCCCGGCGGACCAACGCTGCCGTCGTTACTCACCAATCTGCTCGGACCACAATCCAGCCTCGTGAACGCGAACGAATTGATGTGGGCGTTCTTCCAAGCGCATCCCCTGGCGTGAACAGCTGACGTCGGTTCAACGCAGCAACGCCCGCCGAACCAAAACAAATGACGTCGGGCTCAGCCGACCGTCATGCCTCCGTCGACCGCGACGTCGGCACCCGTGATCGCTGACGCGGCCGGCGAGCACAGCCACGAAATCGCGGCGGCAATTTCCACCGGTTCGATGAGTCGGTCGATGGGCTGTTGCTGCGCGAACTCCTCGGCACTGGAGAGTTCATAGACCTGGGCTGACGCGTCCAGTAGTGCCGTGCGGGTCGAACCGGGACTGACGGCGTTCGCGGTCACCCCGTAGGGCGCTAAGTCCATCGCGGTGCCCCGGATGAGTCCGACCACCGCGTGCTTGGCCGCTGAATAGGCCGCGAGATGGTAGAGACCGGTGCGACCAGCGGCTGAGGCAACGGCCACGACGCGCCCGTGCGCGTCCTTGCCGTTCGCGATCAACGTCGGTGCGGCCGCTTCGATGAGCCGTCGGGTGCCGAGGACGTTCACCGACCAGACCGCGTCCCACGCGGCGTCGCTCAACTCCCATATGGCCGCGCCGCCCGCGACGACCCCGGCGCACGCGACGACCGCGTCGAGGCGCCCGAAGTGACGCGTCGCGGTCTCGACCGCGAGTTGCATGTCCGAGGCGCTGCGCACGTCACCGACGAGTCCGAGCACCGAGTCACCGTGGTGGGCCACGACGGCGTCGAGGTCGGCCGACGTCGCCAGCGCGTACGGGACCTCGGGAATGTCGCGACAGCGATCGACCGCGATCACTCGGTAGCCGTCGTTCACAAGAGCATCGACGGTCGCCGCGCCGATGCCGCGTGCCGCGCCAGTGACGATGGCGACGCGACTCACTGACCCAACCTTCGAAAGAAGTCATCGGGCGCGACGACGTCGCTGCGTTCGAGTTCACTGACGTCGGACCTGCCGAGGGCGAGCAGCGCCGAGTCGATGCCGCCGCGCAGCACGTCGAGTACGTTCTCCACGCCGGCCTGACCTTCGGCCGCGAGTCCCCACAGGTACGCGCGTCCGATCATCACGGCGCGCGCGCCGAGCGCCAGGGCCTTCACCACGTCGCTCCCGCGTCGAACACCGCCGTCGAGCAGGACTTCGATCTGGTCACCGACCGCGTCCACGACCGCGGGCAACGCCCGGATCGGCGCCGGCGTCCCGTCGAGGTTGTTGCCTCCGTGATTCGAGACCGAGAGCGCGGTCGCCCCGAGGTCGACGACCCGCTTGGCGTCATCGACCCGACTGACGCCCTTCACCATGAACGGTCCGTCCCAGTTCGATCGCAACCACGCCACGTCGTCCCAATCGGGCAGCGGGCTCTGCATCCACTCGTAGTAGGCGCCGAAGAACGTCGGCGGCTTCTCGCCGGGCTGGGCCATGTTCGGCGTCAACAGCCCCGGCATGTGACCGGTCCTGGCGAAGGACCAGAACCAACGGGGTCGCGTCGCTACTTCGGGGGCGAGCTTGACGACCGCCTTGAGTCCGATCTTGTCCGGGATCCACGGACTGCCCCAGTCGCGCCCGTTGGCGAACGACCAATCGAGCGTGAGGATGATCCCCTTGGCGCCCGCGTCACGCGCGCGCGCCAGGCGCGCGAGCATCGTGTCGCGATCGCCCGACCAGTACATCTGGAAGAGGACCTGAGAGTTCACGGCACAGACCTCTTCGATAGAGCGACTGGCGAATGAGCTGAGCCCCATCGCGACGCCGCGATTGGCCGCGGCCCGGGCCACCGCAACTTCGCCGTCCGGATGTACCGCCTGGACGCCGGTCGGCGAGATCAGCACGGGCAATGAGATTGATTGGCCCATGACAGTCGTCGCCATGGTGCGCTCGCGTTTGTTGCCAGCCACGTGCGGTGCGAAACCCAACAGGTCGAAGGACTCCAGGTTGTCCCTCGACGAGAGTCCTTTTTCGGATCCGGCGATGAGGGCCGCGTAGACGGACCTGGGGAGGCGTTTCTCGGCTCGACGCTGGGCGACGGCCACCGACTCAAACCACTTGCTCGCCATCAATTCCCCGTTCCCGACTCAGTGCGACTTTATCCGAGGGCAGAAATTGACCTCGGTCAGCGCGCGGAGATCGTCACCGGGACCTGGCGTGAATGATCGGGCGACGGCGTCGGTCGAAGGAGCACCTTCTTGGCCGCGAGCGCGCGCTCACCGTGACCGAACACGCATTCCGGGTCGGGATCGCTCATCTCGAGGCCGGTGAAGAACTTCGCCGCCATGCACCCGCCGCGACACGCGTCGTACGAGCCGCACGACGCGCACGCCCCCGCGTTGCCCGGTTCGCGAAGCGACTGAAACAGTTCGCTGTTCTGCCACACGTCTCGAAAGCCGGAACCGCGCACGTTGCCGGCCCGGAACTCCTCGTGGATCACGAAGGGACAGGCGTAGACCTCGCCGACCGGATCGATCAGACAGACGACGCGACCGGCGCCGCAGAGGTTCAGTCCCGAGAGCGCTTCGCCGAGCGCTGAGAGGTGGAAGAACGAGTCGCCGGTCAACACGTTCGGGCGCGCGAGGAGCCATTTGTAGAGACGGCGGTTCTGTTCGAGCGTCGGGTGCAGTTCCTGCCACACGTCGACCCCTCGGCCCGAGGGCCGAAGACGCGTGAGGCGCAGCTCGGCGCCGTAGTGCGCGGCGAGCTTCTCAAATTCGTCGAGCTGTTCGATCGACTCTCGGGTCATGACGACCGAAATCTTGAACTGACCGAAATCCGCGGCCTTCAGGTTGTCCATCGCGCGACGAGCGCTGTCGTAACTGCCAGCGCCGCGAATTCGATTACTGGTCGCCGCGTCCACACCATCGATTGAGATCTGGATGTCGAGGTAGTCGATGGCCGCCAGTCGACGCGCGGCCGCTTCGTCGATACGCGTCCCGTTCGTGGAGAACTTGACGCCAACGTGCTGGTTCACCGCGTGTTCGATGAGTTCAAAGAAGTCGCGACGGATCATCGGTTCACCGCCGCCGATGTTGACGTAGAAGATCTGCATCGCGGCGATCTCGTCAATCAACGCTTTGGCCTCTGACGTGCTCAACTCATTAGGGTCGCGTCGCCCCGACGAGGAGAGACAGTGCGTGCACGCGAGGTTGCAGGCGTAGGTCAACTCCCAGGTGAGACAGATCGGCGCGGCGAGACCGCGTTCGAAGCGGTTCCGCAGCGAACTCTCAGCGCTCACAGAGAATCTCCGATCGAACGAGCGACGTCAACGCGGTGGTGTAACGAGCGCGCTGGCCCTCGGGCACCAGGGCGAGGATCGCGGCGTCGGCACTGTCAAAGTCGGATAGTTGACGAACGACGGCGACGAGCTCGCGAGATTTCAGGAACACCAATCGACGCGTGCCGTGGTGATACGCCAATGCGCCGAATGACTCATCGCGCAGTGAGACCTGCTCGTTCAATTGCCACGGTGCGCTCGCGTCAAAAGCGACGACGGTTGACGACGTCACGTTTAGTAGACGCCGCAGAGTCCGTCGATGGAGACCTCTTCGACGAGAAGCTCCTCGCTCTCTTCAGTCTCGACAATCTGCTCTTCGATCAGTGTTTCGGTCGGCATCGTTCCTCCTCGGACACCTCCATTCTGACCGGTGTCGCGACCGGCGCCGCACCAAATCGTGTCAGACTCCACCCATGCGCCAACTTCTGCCACTGGCCCCTCTGCCGGTCGAGGTCCCGGTCCCGACGGGGACCAGGGTGATCCTCGATGACGGGGCCAAATTCCTCGACCGCGATCTACTGAGCGGCGGGTCCCCGTGGCGACTCCTGCGTCTTCCGGGCGGCTCACGTGCCGTGGCGGAGCGCTGGGTTGGCGGTGGCCAAGTCCAAGCCGGTGAAGAACGATTCGCGCGCACCCTCGTGCAACAGGGGTTGCTCCATCCCCTCTATCGCAGTGAGGCCAAGGTCGACGACGTCGACGTCGTCGTGCCCGTTCATGACGACATCGACTCGCTGCGCGCACTACTCGAGTCACTGAGCGAACTTCACGTCACGGTCGTCGACGACGCTTCGAGCGACGCCCAAGCCGTCGCGAAGTGCGCGCAACGCTTCGGGGCTGACATCGTTCGTCTGGAAGAGAATCTCGGACCGGGCAGTGCGCGCAACGCGGGAGCGCAACATACGACGCGGCCGTTGCTGTGGTTCATCGACGTCGACGTCACCCTGGACAACCCACTCGACGTCCTGGCTCGACTCCAAGTGCACTTCGACGATCCCCTCGAAGGAGCCGTCGCACCACGGATCCGAGGAGCCCACGGCCCGTCGCGGCGCGACCGCTTCGAAGAACGTTTCAGTCCTTTGGACGTGGGAGATCGCAGCGCGCTCGTGATTCCCAATTCGATGGTCCCCTTCGTACCGAGTGCGTGTCTATTGATTCGCCGGAACTGTTTCGGCGACGGCTTCGACGAGACACTGCGTTACGGCGAGGACGTCGATCTCGTGTGGCGCCTGCACGACCGTGGATGGCTCGTGCGCTACGTCGCCGACGTCGCCGTGACGCACCGAGCCCGAGACTCCTGGCGCGGGTGGTGGGGCCAACGCATCCGCTACGGACAGTCATCGAGCGAACTCGCCCAACATCACGGGACGCGGCTCGCGCCCTTTCGCGCCGACACGTGGACGCTCTTTACGTGGTTGAGCGTCCTGGTTGGCAAGCCAATGGTGGGACTGCGCATCATCGACGCCGCGCGCGACCAACTTCGCGAACGACTTCTTCCGACGACCGACAACGCTGACAAGGTGACCACCGAACTCGTCGGACGCGGAATGGTCCGCGCCGGTCCCTTGATGGCGCGCGCCGCCGTGCGCACGTTCGGCGTCGTGATCGTGTTGTGTGCGCTCCACCCGAAACTCCGCCGCCGCGCGCTCACGCTCTTCATCGTGGGAACGGCCTATCGCTGGCGATCGACGCGAGTTCGAGTCGCCGACATTCCCCTCGGCGTCGCCGACGACGTCGCTTACGGGGTGGGCGTCATGAGCGGCGCGGTACGATCGCGCTCACTTGGCGCGCTGAAGCCGCACATCACGAAGTCGACGCTCGGACTGCGTAACGTCCTCGGGCTCAAGCCCGGTGCGGGCAACCTCTGATTCACTCCGTGTGTCGTGGAGCACCCACGAAGTTCGACGTCATTCGATTGGTTGACGTCCCATCACGGCGGGCTCGCGGCTCGCCAGGAGCCAGCCCACGATGGCCGCCAGAGCCGGCATGCCGAACAGTATGAGCATCAGGTCACCGAAGGGAACGTCTTTGAGCGCGGAGATACCACCGTTCAACGAATTACTCCTCAGCCAACCGATCATGGCGATGTAGCCGCCGACTACTCCGAGAAGCGCCCCGAGGAAGCCGAGTGCCCCGGCCGTAACCGCCGTCAACGTGCGACGCGTGTAACTGGACGCACCGGTCGCGGCCAGTGTCCGCAGATCGCTCGAGGTCTCACTGCGCACGAGTCCGACGGACATCGCCAGGACGCCGAGGGCGATGAGAATCCCGAAGAGCGTCGCCCAGTTGATGATGGTCGATCCCGAAGGAATGTCATTCCTCGATTCAACTTGGAGTTGCGCCGTCGACGCAGTGAGCTGCGCACTGCTGATCTGGGCCGCGGTGAAGCTTTGGGTGCCCACGACCAGCCAGTCGCTCGTGGACATGGAGATATGGAACCTCTTCATCGCGTATTCGGTGATGACCGTATTCGGTGCCGAAGTGCCGCTGGGCAACGCGCTGATTTCTTGGATCAGCGGATGCCGGTCACTTCCTGCGGGACCGCCTCGAAGGACCGATTTCTTGCTATTAGTCCCGTAGCCCATGGCGAGACCCGAGACACCGGAGAGGCCGGGACGTGACGTCAAGACGTCCGCCTTCGGATTGATCTCGGACGCCTTTATTCCGAACGCTCGTAACAACTGTGGCGTCGCGACGTAGATCTGACCGCTCCAGTTGCGGCCGCCCTGCGTGCCGCTCAAAAAGGCGTTCGGCGATTCGAGGGCAACGAGGTGTGCGTTGAGTCCCTTCGCGATCTGACCGGCCCCCGCGGCGAGCTGTGCTGGCGTCGCGGTTTCCGTCTTTTGATTCGGCACCGGAACCAGTTGTCCCTTGGCGTTGCGATGCACGATGTTCACGCCGTGTGGTGGGAAGGCGGTGTGGAGCGCGAGTTGATTCGAGTCGAGGTTGGGCCCCGCGTAGTCGAGCACGTTGCTGAAGCGCGACGCCGCCGCGAGCACCACGATGACCGAGATGAGCACGCCGATACTGATCGCCGAGAGGGCCGAACCCGAGCGCGCCCGATACCGAGCGAGGTCGCGCAGCGCAAGCCTCGCCGCAATCGGCGCGCGGCGACTGACGCGTTCGGTCAACGACAAGAAGAACGGCGCGAGCAGGATCAATCCCGGCGTGAGAAGGACGAGTCCGAGGAGGAGTTCGGGTGCCCCGCCACTGCCGTTGCCGCCTCCGGTTCCGCCGGAATAGCCGAGTAACAAGAAGGCCGCAACTAAGAAGACGACGCCGGGGACGGCGGAACGGTGGATCTGACGAGGCGGCGCCGGGCGACCGGACAACGCGTGGACGATCGGGATCTTCGTGACGGCGCGCGCCGGCCGAGACGACGCGAAGTACGCCGCCAGGACTGCGAGGACCATGGCCAGCATTACGACGATCCACGGAAGGGCGAACACGCCGATGAGGTGATGCGCGCTTTGTTCGAAACTCGGTCGATAGGCCAACCAACCGGCGAAACCGATGATTAAACCGAGGATCGCGCCGACGATACCGACGACGGTGCCGTTCGCACTCACCACGAGACGTACGTGACGGTCCGTCGCGCCGATCGACTCGAGCATTCCAATGGAACGCATGCGACGCTGCGCGAGCACCGTGAAGCCGCCGATCGACACGAGCGCGATCAGCAGCATTCCGAGGACCAGAGCCGCGAGCGAAATGGTCTCTGGATTCAACGGATTCGACGCCGCGACCGAAGCCGGAGTACTGATCTGAACACCCTCACTTAATGATCGAATTGCACTAGCCGGTACGTCAAAGAGTGCTGTGACTTGCGACGGGTTCGTGACCTGTCCCGGCACGACGAGGGCGAATGCATCAAGCAGGCTCTGCGGGTTCTGCACGATGCCGACGACGTCGCGATTGACACCACCCACTTTCCAGGTCTTGCCGATCGAAAGATGGAAGGCCGACGCCACGCCATTCGTCACGGCGACCTCGTCGGCGCTCGAGGGATAGTGACCATTGATGAGCGAGAGCATCGGGCCACCGAATGGGCCACGAGCGTCTTGGGATCGCAGTTGATACGTGTTGATCGACCCGGGAATGGAGTAGGTCACATTCTCGATCACCTGAACGGTGCCGAGATGCGCCGCCTTCGCGATGAATGTCTGCGCCTTCGCGCTGTAACTCGCGAAGGACGCCGAATAGGGCGCCGTGCCGAAGCCGGCATCCTTCGGCGGTGGATTGTTCACCGCAACCGACGAGCCGAGGATCGTCGCCGCGACCGCCACGGTAATCAACGCGAGGATCAAAAGCTGTTGACGCCATTCGCGCCGAAAGAGGCGCCACGCCCAATGCGTCACGGCGCGTCGCGCGGGAATGCCTCCGTCGGACGGCCGTCGCTCGGACCGAAGCCTGAAGTCGTCCATGGTTATGCCGGATTCGGGGCGTCGGGGTTGAGTAGCTCTTCGGGACTCGGCGGTGGCAACGTCTCGTCGACGGCCCTGCCGTCGCGCAAGAACACCACGCGATCGGCCCACGAGGCGAGCTTGGCGTCGTGGGTTACCACGACCGCCGCGACCCCACCGTGACACGCCGACAGGATCATTCGCATCACGGCTTCGCCATTGACGGAGTCCAAAGCTCCTGATGGTTCGTCGGCGAGGAGCAGGCTGCGCTCGCCCACCACGGCCCTCGCGATAGCGACGCGTTGTCGCTCCCCACCAGAGAGCTGATCGGGAAAACTCTCGGCGCGGTCCGCGAGACCGAGCCCCTCGAGAGCGACCATTCCTTGGGCCCGCGCCTTTTTCATCGAGACACCGTCCAGTTCGAGCGGCAGTGAGACGTTTTCGACCGCGGTGAGACCGGCGAGAAGATTGAAGTCTTGAAACACGTATCCCACGGAGCGTCGCCGCAGACGGGCCTTGTCGTTTCGCGACATGCCCGACACACGTGCGCCGTCAATCACGACCTCGCCGGTCGTCGGTTCTTCCAGACTTCCCGCGATGGTGAGGAGCGTTGATTTACCCGATCCGCTCGGGCCCATGATCGCGACGAGCGATCCACGTTCAACGGCCAGGTCAATGTCCGAGATGGCGTCAACTTCGTTGGCGCCCTGTCCGTATCTCTTTGACACGCTTCGTAGTTCCAGCATGCTCATCGGTGGGTTCCAGTCCTTCGGCGAATGCTCGGCAGTGCGAGAGCGTTCTCGGGTGTCGGCTCAATGGTCGCTCGATGAAGTCGACCGTCGGCGCTGTCGAGCCAACGCACGACGGCGTCCAGTCGGAAGAGTTCGGCGTCCACCGCCAACGCGAAGGCGAGGTCGAAGTGAGATTCATCTTCTTTCAAACGAGTCCACTGCTGCATGAGTTGCACGATGTAGCGGCGGTGCAATTGGATGACCTCGTACACGTCGACGTTCGCCAGACGCGACGCGACGAGCACCTTGATCACCAGTTCGTCCCTCGGAGGTTCCGAGAGATCGGGCGGCGTGCGAAGCCATCGAGAGAGCTCCTCGCCACCCTTTTCGGTGATGCGGTAGTTCTTCTGGCGCTCGTCCTCTTCGATGTCGTCGGACTGCGCCAAGCCGTCGCGCTCGAGGCGCTGCAGCGTCGTGTAGACCTGACCAACGTTGAGGGGCCACACTTCCCCAGTGCTCGACTCGAACTCCTGACGGAGTTGGAAGCCATATTTTGGGCCCTCGCTCAAGAGAGCAAGCAACGAATGACGAACGCTCATAGTGACCTCACAGAGTTATGCATACTGAGTATGCTACTCCATATACACAACTAGGTCAACTCGTCAACCGCTCCAAAGTTCTCAATAACCCTGAGTCGGATGCGGGTTTTCGTTGAAACCTGTCACGACCAACTGGTTCGTGTCCACAGCGTGCCCCCACTCCGACGATGGCACTCATTAGGTGCAGCGTACGCAGCGCCAAGGCGTGGCACAATCGGGAATTTCCACTAGGTTTCGCGCGGTCTGGCTTCGTGCGTCGGGGTTTCCCCTTATGACGCATCGACGGGGTTGAGACGAAGAGGTCTTGGCGATCACTACGCGCCAACTGACGCGAACAACGAATCAACGATTAGAAACGAATGACTCCGCGGATGTTCTCGCCGGCTTCAAGATCGTCGTATCCCTTTTGCACCTCGTCGAGTGAATACTCCTGAGTGACAAGTTCGTCGATCATGAACTTGCCTTCGTGGTGCAGTCGAAGGAGTCGGGGAATCTGTAATCGCGGCGCCGTGGAACCGAACACCGTCCCGCGTATTTCTTGGTTCATCATCGAGAACATGAACAAGTTCAGGTCAATCGAGGCCGTATCCCACGCCGCGATGCTCGCAACCACGATGACTCCGCCCTTGGCGAGGATGGAGCGAGCCTGCTCAACGATCTCGCTCGTAGCCTCGCCGACCGTGATGATCACTACGTCACAGTTCTTGCCCCACGTCAGGTCGGGCAGGATCGTGAACGCGGCCTCCAGCGTCGTCGTGGAACCGTGCGTGGCGCCAATCTTGAGCGCGCGGTCGATCTTCGATTGATTGGTGTCGATCGCGATCACCGCGCGCGCACCGGCATGGACTGCTCCTTGGATTGCGGCCGAGCCGAGACCACCACAGCCAATGACGGCGACGACGTCGCCCGGCTTCACTTCCCCTCGGTTGACGGCAGCACCGAAACCCGTCGAGATTCCACATGACAGCAACGCGGCCGCTCGAAGGTCGTACCAAGGTTCGATGCGAATCACCGACGCCTCGTGGGCGACGATGTAGTCGGCGAACGTTCCGAGATTGCACATTCGATTCAGATTGGTATCGCCGAGGTGGTGGCGCCACGTGCCGTCCGAGATCATCGGACCGGCGAGCGTGCCGGCGGCCATGTCGCAGATGTACGGTCTCCCGGAGACGCAGTATTCGCACTTCCCGCACGAGGGAATGAACGACGTCGCCACGTGATCGCCAGGCTTCACCGACGTCACGCCCTCACCGACCGCGTCTACGACACCCGAACCCTCATGGCCGCCGATGATTGGGTACATGGAAGGACGACCAGAGATCATCTCGAGAACTTCTGGTGCGTTACCGAGTGCACCGGTTCGAAGATGTTCATCCGAATGGCACAATCCAGAGAACGCAACCTTTACTCGGACTTCGTTGGCGTGAGGCTCATCGATCTCGATGGTCTCGGTGTGCCAAGGACCATTGAGTTCACTAACTATTGATGCCCTGACGTCCATCATGTCCCCCATTCGATAGGTCTGTCGACCCGCGAAGTCACTCTACCGACGACGAGCTGGACGTGGCGAGCCCGGCGAGTCACATCTTTTCCGGCGCGTCAATGCCCAGGACCGAGAGTCCGATCGAGAGTGTCCGCGCCGCGAGGTCGCACAGCGCCAGCCGCTGATCGCGAAGGACGCCTTCGGAGGTCAACACCGGACAGGCGTCGTAAAAGGCGGTGAGGCGCTGAGCCAGATCGAACAGGTAGACGCAGAGCCGGTGCGGCTGGAGCGTCGCCAGCGACGCTTCGAAGGCCTCGGGGAACGCGAGCAGTCCAAGAGCCAGGTGACGTTCCTGCGGGGTGTCGAGCGAGAACGCGACAACGGGTGACTCCCACGGCGTACCGAGACGACGGAAGATCGATCGAAGTCGCGCGTGCGCGTATTGCAGGTACGGACCCGTGTCACCCTCGAAGGCGATCATGCGATCGAGGTCGAAGATGTAGTCGTGATGACGATCGGTGGAGAGGTCGGCGTACTTGATCGCCGCGCGCGCGATCTCGACGGCCAGCTGCGTCCGAGCCGCATCGTCGAGATCGCTGTTGCGCTCTTGCAGCGCCGCGTCGGCGCGCTCAATCGCCTCGCCGAGGAGTGAGGCGAGCTTGACGGTCTCACCACTTCGCGATTTGAACATCTTGCGGTCCGGACCGAGCACGTTGCCGAAAGTCACGTGCTCACAGCGCACGCGTTCGGGAAGCCACCCGGCCATTCGAGCGACGGCGAAGACCATCTCGAAGTGCTGGGCCTGGGGTACGCCCACGACGTAGAGCATCTCGTCAGCGTGGAGATTGTCGACGCGGTCACGCACCGCGGCGAGGTCACTCGCGGCGTAGCCGAAACCCTCGTCGCTCTTTCGAACGATCAGTGGTAGCGCCTCGCCGTCGCGGTTGGTGAAGCCCGGAGGAAAGACACACAGCGCGCCGCCGCTCTCGACGATCAGACCCGCGGCGGCGAGGTCGGTGACGACGTCGCTCAGCATGTTGTTGTAGAAGGACTCGCCCACCACGTCGTTCGGAGTGAGCGTGACCCCGAAGTCTCGGTAGACGAGATCGAGGTAGGCGATCGACTGATCCACGATGACGCGCCAGAGACGCAACGTCTCGGGGTCACCCGACTGCAGCGCGACCACGCGCGAGCGCGAGCGCTCCTTGAACGAATCGTCGGCGTCGAACTTCGTGCGGGCCTCTTTGTAGAAGGCGTCGAGGTCGCCGATCGAGAGCGTGGCATCGTCGCCTTCGCCGCTATCCAGCAGATGTTCGATCAACATCGCAAACGGCGTGCCCCAGTCCCCCACGTGATTGCGGGCCACGACGTGGTGTCCGGCGAAGCGGTACATTCGCGCCAGGGCGTCGCCGATGACGGTCGAACGAAGGTTGCCGACGTGCATCTCCTTGGCGACGTTGGGTGCGGAGTAGTCGATGACGACGGTCTTGGTCTGGGTCACGGCCTCGATCCCGAGACGGTCGTCGTCGCGCAGGCCCGTCAACTGTTCTGCGAGAAACTCCGGACTCAGGGTCAGGTTCAAAAAACCCGGCCCCGCGATCTCCACGGCGGCGACACCGCTCAATTCGGCGCGACCAAGGATCTCCTCGGCGACGTCGCGCGGGGGACGTCCGAGACGCTTGGCGAGCGCCATCACGCCGTTCGCTTGGTAATCGCTTCGGTCCGAGGTGCGTAGGACCGGGTCAGCCCCCTCTTCGAGCGTGTCGAAGGCGGATTGCAGCCGTGACAGGAGCGTGTCGTAGGTCGACGTCATGGACTCAAGTCTCGCACTTCGCTCACGTCACCATCGCCCACGAGGCGAAACGCCGACGCGGCGAACACGGCAGAATGGAGTCATGACCTCACTCAACTCATTCGGCTCCAAGATGACGCTCAACGTTCAGGGCCGTGAACTCACCTACTACTCGTTGCGCTCCGACTCGCTCTCGGCGCTCGGTGTCGACCGGCTGCCCTACTCCATCAAGGTGCTCTTGGAGAACCTCCTGCGCCACGAAGACGGAGTGAAAGTCAACGCCGCCGACATCGAGGCACTCGCGCGATGGGGCGAGAATCCGTCGCGCCACGGTGAGGCCGCCGGTGAAGACGCGAAGGAGATCGCCTTCACGCCCGAGAGGGTCCTCATGCAGGACCTCACCGGCGTACCGGCCGTCGTCGACCTCGCCTCGATGCGCGACGCGATCATCGCGCTCGGTGGCGACCCGAACAAAATCAATCCCCTGGTGCCAGTCGAACTGGTCATCGACCACTCGGTGATCTTGGAACGCTCCGGCACCGCCGAGAGCTTCGAACAGAACGTCGCGATCGAATACGAACGCAACGTCGAGCGCTACACGTTCTTGAAGTGGGCTCAGAGTTCCTTCGAGAAGTTCCGCGTCGTGCCTCCGGGCATGGGGATCTGTCACCAGGTGAACCTCGAGCACCTCGCGCGCGTCGTCTTCGAACACGACGGCGTCGCCTACCTCGACACATTGGTCGGCACTGACTCGCACACGACCATGGTGAACGGCCTCGGCGTACTCGGCTGGGGCGTCGGGGGTATCGAGGCCGAGGCGGGCATGCTCGGCCAGCCCACGTCGATGCTGATCCCGCCGGTCGTCGGACTACGTCTCTCGGGCGCCCCTCGTGAAGGCGTGACCGCTACGGACGTCGTCCTCACGATCACCGAGCTCCTTCGCAAGCACGGTGTCGTCGGCAAGTTCGTCGAGGCCTACGGACCCGGCGTGGCGTCGCTCTCGCTCGAGACGCGGGCCACCATCGGCAACATGTCGCCGGAGTACGGCGCGACCTGCGCCATCTTTCCGATCGACCAGTTGACCGTCGACTACCTCGCCTTCACCGGACGCCCGCAAGAACAGCTCGACCTGGTCGAGGCGTACGCCAAGGTGCAGGGCCTCTGGCACGATCACGCGGCCAAGGAGCCGATCTACTCCGAGACCGTGGAACTCGACCTCACCTCGGTCGAGCCGAGTCTCGCCGGGCCCAAGCGACCCCAGGACCGCGTGTCGCTGCCCGGCGCGCGCGGCGCGTTCCGCGACGCCCTCGGTCGTGAACCTATGGAGGTTCACGGCGTGGAGATGGCCGAGACACTGCGCGAAGGTGCGGTCGTCGTCGCGGCGATCACCTCGTGCACCAACACTTCCAACCCTGCGGTCTTGGTGGCCGCCGGACTCGTGGCCAAGCGCGCCGTCGAACTGGGGCTGAGCGTGAAGCCCTGGGTGAAGACGTCGCTCGCTCCGGGCAGTCGCGTCGTCATGGACTACCTCGAGCGCGCCGACCTGGTGAAGCCGCTCGACGCCCTGGGCTTCTACCTCGCGGGCTACGGATGCACGACGTGCATTGGCAACACCGGTCCGCTGCTGGCTGGCGTCTCTGAAGCCGTCAACGAACACGACCTCTCGGTCGTGTCCGTGTTGTCCGGCAATCGAAACTTCGAAGGTCGGATCCATCCCGACGTCAAGCAGAACTTCCTCGCAAGCCCACCACTCGTCGTCGCCTACGCGCTGGCCGGAACGATGGACATCGACCTCGCCAGTGAACCGCTCGGCGTGGGTACCGACGAGAAGCCGGTCTACTTGTCCGACCTGTGGCCGAGCGACGCCGACGTGGCCGAGGCCGTGCGCGCCTCGATCACTCCGGCGATGTTCAAAGAGCGCTACGCGAGCGCCTTCAGCGGCGACGAGCGCTGGCAGGAGGTGCCGACCACGAACGCCGTCACCTACGACTGGGACGCCAAGTCGACCTACGTGAAGCTCCCGCCATACTTCGACGGACTCACGATGGAGCCGGGCGTCGTCTCGGACCTCTCGGGGGCCCGCGTACTCGCCAAACTCGGTGACTCGGTGACGACGGACCACATCTCGCCGGCCGGCAACATCCGTGCCTCCTCGCCAGCCGGGAAGTACTTGATCGACGGTGGCGTCGTCGCGGCCGACTTCAACAGTTACGGCACCCGTCGGGGAAATCACGAGATCATGGTGCGCGGCACGTTCGCCAACATTCGCATCCGCAACCAGATGGCGCCCGGGACCGAAGGCGGCGTGACGCTGAAACTCCCCGAGGGCACCGAGATGTCGATCTTCGACGCCGCGATGGCCTACCAGGCCGAAGGAACGCCGCTCATGATCATCGCCGGCAAAGAGTACGGCACCGGATCGAGTCGCGACTGGGCCGCCAAAGGCACGACGTTGCTCGGCGTCAAGGCCGTGCTCGTCGAGAGCTACGAACGCATCCACCGCGCCAACCTCGTGGGCATGGGCGTGCTGCCGCTGCAGTTCCAGAGCGGCGACAGTGCCGCGACCTACGACCTCGACGGCACGGAGACCTTCGCGATCGAAGGTCTCGACGCGCTGAATCGCGGCGAGACCGTGCCGACGGTGACGTTGCGCGCGACGCGCACGAATGGCGAGGTGACCACCTTTGCGGTGCGACTACGAATCGACACGCCGACCGAGGCTGAATACTTCCGACACGGCGGCGTTCTCAACTTCGTATTGCGCCACCTCGCCCAGAGTTAGCGCGTCGTCTGCGCTTCGGCCGCTACGGCCGCGGCGTCCGTGCTGTCAAAGAGGGCGATTGAATGAATAGCCTCGTTCGTTGACTTCGTGAGGCGGTCGCGCACGGTGGCATTCGCGCGCGCGAACGAGATCGAGATCTTGTCCTTCGTGAGGTCCTCCACGACTTGACTCAATGCGGTCATGCCCGTGAAGTCGATGTCGGCGATCGCGACGGCGTCGATGACGACGTGTTCGGTGTCGGGGAATTTCGCTAACTGTTCGTGCATCTCACGTCGGAAGATGCCGGCGTTGGCGAAGAACAGTTCCTCCCCGAACAGCACGGCGAGGATGTGGTCGACGCGCTCGACGCCTTCTTCTTCTTCGGGCTCCCAACTGGTGGTCCCCGTGCGCCGACCCAACTCAATCATCCTCGGACGCGCCGATCGCCACGTCTGATCGAGGATCGCCAGTCCCACCGCGATCCCGAGACCTTGCTCGACACCGATGAAGATCACGCCGAGGGCCGAGACGAGCGCGAAGGCGAACTCCAATCGGCTCGACGCGAGAATCTTGCGGAACTGGCCGATTTTGATGAGTCGGCCGGCGACGAACCAGAGCACGCCCGCCAACGCCGCCAAGGGGATCATGTGCGCGAACTTGGCGAACGGCGAGAGCACCAGGGCGCCTAGCCCGGCCACGAGCAGGACGAGCTTCGTGCGGCCGCCGGCCAATTTCGTCACCGTGGTTCGCGCCGGGCTGGCGTTGACCGGGAAGGCACCGACGAGTCCGCACGCGACGTTCGCCAGCCCGACACCCACGAAGTCGCGACTGATGTTGTCGGCGATGCCGAGCTCGTCGGCGGTGGTGCGACTGGTCGCGGCACTTTGGCTCAAGATCACGATCACCAGGGTGAGCGCGGTCGTGCAGACCGTCCCCCACTCGGACCCGCTCAACCAGTGCAGGCGCCAGATCGGCAGTCCGGCGCTCACGGTGCCCAGCTGTTGCACACCGTGATTCGCGAGCGAGCCGACGGCGCTGAGAATCGTCGCGGCCAAGACGGCCGCCAGCGCCCACGGCAACTTCGCGTTGATTTTCTCGCCGACGACCATGACCACGAGCGTGCCAAGCGCGAGGACGACCGACCACGTGCTCACGTGGCCGAACTGGTGGCTGATCCATTGGAGGCGCGAGATGAAGGACTCACCGCCCGAGGGAACGCCGAGGACCCGAGGGAGTTGGTGGGTGATGATGATGACGCCGATCCCGGCCATGAAGCCGACGACGATCGGCAACGACAGGAAATCGGCGAGCCAGCCGAGTTTGAAGAGTCCGATCGCCATGACGATGAGTCCGGCGACCACGGCCGTCGCGGCGACCAGCTCCATGTATTCGGCCGACGACGCCGGCGCGAGTCGAAGGAGCGCCACGGCGAAGAGTGGCGCAATTGTCGAGTCGGCCCCCACCGAGACGATCGGATTGGATCCGATCACGAAAAAGACCAACGTGGCCGTGATGAACGCGATCATGGCGGTGAAAGCGGGCACTCCGGCCAACTGCGATGTGGCGAGTTGTTCGGGAATCGCAATCGCCAACAAGGTGATACCGGCGAGCAACTGACCCGAGAAGTTTGCGCGGTTCAGGCCGATGAAGATCTGGCTGAGTCCCTTCGAGACCGTCCGTTGACCAATCCGTGTTCGTTGGGTGACGGGTGCGGAATCCATAGCGACACACTAGGACCGCGGGCATTGCGTTAACTGGTGATGACGACCTTGAAACCTTCGGCGAGACGCCCCTTGTCCAGTCCGGCGTCCTTCGCGACCGCGCGTGCCCAACCCTTCAACATCTTCTTTAGCGCCTTGTGGTCGCCCACTTGGGAGACGTGGCGCTTTAGCGCCGCGTGCTTGTACTTGAAGCGCTTCGTAATGTCGACGACCATCGTGGCCTGGCTCCCGCTCAACCACACGACCGGCACGCTGTGCGGCGACAGGCCCTCGCGCAGGAGTTCGGGAAAGGCGTGGGGATTGCGCGCGTCGGGATAGACCGCGCGCATCGTCGCTTCGCCCGAGGCCATGTGATCGGGGTGGCTCGCGCGCATACGCTCCCAGTTGCGCTCAGGACTCTGAGTAATTACGAGGTCCGGTCGGTGTGTACGAATTACTCGCGCGATTTCACGACGGAGCAACAACGTCGGCTCCACCTGACCGTCCGGCCAACGAAGAAATGTGATATTCGTCACTCCGACCTCGCGACCGGCGGCGCGCTGTTCGGTCTCGCGAATTTCTGATCGCTCTTCACGAGTGAGCGTGGAACCGTCACCACCGGCGTCACCCGAAGTGACGAGGCAATACGCAACATCAACGCCTTTACCGGTCAAAGTTGCAATGGTTCCGGCGGAACCAAAGTCGACGTCATCGGGGTGAGCAACGACAACAAGGGCGCGTTTTATCGACTTGTTGTACTTGAAGACTGGCAACGCCTTCTTCTTGCTCACAGTACAGAGTCCTCCCTGGTCGGATCCCAGCTGGCCAGGTCCTTCAAGTGTGGGTCGTTTGAAAAGACCTCCACGATCGGGCGCTTAAGTCCAAGACGGCGCATGATCACTTCAGCCTCAATAATTTGGTTCCACAGTAACAAAGAGACCACAACCCCCGTCGAGCCGGCGCGCGCGGTCCGTCCGGAGCGGTGAAGGTAGGCCTTTTGGTCCTCCGGGGGGTCAAAGTGGATTACGCAGTCGACTGCGTCAATATGCAGTCCTCGGGCGGCCACGTCGGTCGCCACGAGCACGGCCAAACGGTCCCCGGAGAAGTCGGCGAGGGCCTTTTCGCGCTGACTCTGGCGCAGGTCGCCGTGGATCGCGGCCGCGTCGACGCCCTCTTTCTGGAGTTGTTCGACCAGTCGATCGGCCCCACGCTTGGTGCGACAGAAGATCAGCGTCTTGGCGAAGGAGGAGCAGATCGCGGCGGTGACCTTGATCCGGTCCATCTGGTGGACGTTCAAGAAATGGTGCACCATCAGCGACACCGTCTGGCTGTCGCTCGCCACCTCGTGGAAGACCGGATCGGTCAGGTAGCGCTTCACGAGTCGGTCGATGGCGCCGTCGAGGGTGGCCGAGAACAAAAGCGTCTGGTGCGGCCGTTCAGCGATGCGCCGAAGTACCCATTCGACCTGGGGCATGAATCCCATATCGGCCATGCGGTCTGCTTCGTCGAGCACGAGTACGTCGAGGTTTTCGACGTTCACTTCGCCGCGGTCACCGAGGTCGATGAGCCGTCCCGGCGTGGCGATGATGACGTCACAGCCCTTGCGCAGCGATTTCACCTGACGCTCGATGTCGGCCCCGCCGTAGACGGCATTCACGTGCAAGCCAAGCGCCGCGCCCAGGGGTTTGAGGACTTCGTGGACCTGCACGCAGAGTTCGCGTGTGGGCAGCAGTACCAATGCGCGCGGCCGCGCCGGACCGCCTTCTTTGGCCTTGAAGGTCTCACCGGCGGAGATCCGCTGGAGCATCGGCAGACCGAAGCCGAGGGTCTTACCCGATCCGGTCTTGGCTTTGCCACAGACGTCACGCCCGGCGAGCGCGTCGCTGATCGTGAGGGCCTGAATCGGGAATGCGGTGGTGATTCCCTGGGCGGAGAGCACCCCGACCAACTCGGGCAAGACGCCCAATTCGGCAAAGGTTTTATTTGTGGCGTACGAGTCGTGCGCCGACGGCACAGAATCCTTGATTTCACTACTCACGGGACAACGACGTTTCTCGGTTGGACCCGGAACCGGCGTTCGAAAGTGTGGGCCCAAGCTCAATTCCTAGAGCTTCGAAGCAAGTCTATGACAAAATGTTGTAATTTCGAGCCTAAAAGCGAGGAAGAATCATGTCACGACTGGATATTGGTGCCAAAGCACCAACATTTGCCCTTCCCAATCAGTCCGGAAAGACCGTTTCACTGAAGGATTTCTCAGGTGAGCGATTCGTCATTTACTTCTATCCCGCCGACGACACCCCCAGTTGCACCAAAGAGGCCTGTCAGTTCAACGACGGACTGTCGGCCTTTCGAAAACTCGGCGTGAAGGTCATCGGCGTGTCGCCCGACGGTGCAGTGAAACACGCCACCTTTCGCAAGAAGTACGGTCTGACCTTTGACCTCTTGAGCGACCCCGAGAAGAAGGTCATGACCAGCTACGGCACGTTCGGCGAAAAGATGATGTACGGCAAGAAGGTGACCGGCGTCATTCGCTCGACGTTCGTCATCGGGCCGAGCGCCAAGATCGAGCACGCGTGGTACGGCGTTCGCGCGGACGGCCACGCCGACAAAGTCCTGGCGACGCTGAGGAGTTAGCGCGCGTTCTCTCGTTGCACCGTGCGCCAGCGGTGCCAGAGCCCGTAGGCGAGACCGAGGACCACGACCGCAATGATCGGGTACTCCGAGGCGTGGAAGTCGCCGCTCACGTGCTTCCAATTCGATCCGGCCGCATAGCCGAGTCCGGCGATCAGCGCCACCCACACGGCCGAACCAATCGTCGTAAGGACCGCGAAGCGCGCGCGGTTCATCTCGGCCATGCCGGCCGGCACCGAGATGAAACTGCGCACCACCGGGATGACGCGACCGATCAACACCGAGGCCGAGCCGTAACGCTCGAACCAGCTCTCGGCGCGGTCGAGGTCTTTGGTGGAGAGGAGCAGCCACTTGCCCCAGCGTTCGACGATCGTTCGCCCGGCGCTACGCCCGACCTCGTAGGCGATGACCGCGCCCACGAGCGAGCCGATGGTTCCCACCACGATGACCGCCCATAGTGAGAAGCGCACGTGACCGGTGATGGCCGCGGTACAGAGCGCTCCGGCGAATCCGTAGGCGACCTCTGAAGGGATCGGGATGCACGCCGATGAGAGCACCGAGAGGACAAGGAGCGCGAAGTACCCGTAGTGGGTAATGAAGGACTGCACGAGGCCATTCTTACCTTCCGCAACTCGAGAGTCTGGGAGGGCCCATCGTGCAGACTGATTGGGGGGTGTGATGTCAGTGGTGCCATCGATCGATGAACTGGACGTCGCGTGGCTTTCGCGCCACCTGGACCTCGTCGGTGCAACGGACCTCGAGGTCACCTCGGTCGGCCAGGGTCAAGTCGCCAACTGTTACCGACTGCGTATCCACCACGACGCGGGCACGTCGAGTGTCATCGCGAAAGTACCGTCGAACGACGACGTCAGCCGCTCGACGGCGACGCTGCAACGTCTCTACCAACGCGAGGTCTCGTTCTACCAATATCTCGCACCGTCGATCGCCACACGAACGCCCCGTTGTTACTTCGCCGAACGCGACGAGCGTGACAACTTTCTGCTGCTGCTAGAAGACCTGAGCCCCTCGGCCGTGATCGATCAATTCGTCGGCATCTCACCCGGCACCGCGCGCGCCGGCCTCGCCGCACTCGCCGGTCTCCACGGTCCGACGCACGCGCGCTCCGAACTCCACGACGTCGCGTGGTTACGTGGCGTGAGTGAGGAACTGCGTCCGCTCTATTCGGCGGTGCTGCCGATCCTGTTCGACCAGTTCATCGAGCGCTACGACGCACGCATCGGTGAATCGCTGCGCTCGATGGTGCTCGCCCTCAAAGAGCGCCTGTCGCTCTTTAGTGAGTACGTGACCCCGTTCCCCTGCGTCACGCACGGCGACTTTCGCACGGACAACCTTCTCATCGACGCCTGCGACGGAGCCGTGGCGATCGCGGTCGTTGACTGGCAGACCGTCGGCGTCGGTAGTCCGCTGCTCGACGTCGCGTACTTCCTCGCGACCAGCCTGACGCCCGAGGACTGCGCGCGCGAAGAGTTCGGACTGCTGGATTACTACCTCGTGAAACTGAACGATTACGGCGTCGACGTCCCCGCCGAAGTCGCGCGCCACGAGTTCTCTCGCTACACGCTCCAACCGATCGTCATGCTGGTCGCGGCGTCGGTCATCGTCGAACAGACCGAGCGCGGCGACGAGATGTTCCTCGCGATGATTGAACGAGCGGTCATCGCCGCCACGCGCTGGGACGCGATCAACGAACTGGAGCGACATGCTGTTAGCTGAGGACGACTATCCGCTGCACCAAACTGTGTTACCGCTGGCCCACGTCATGGACGGACATCCCAACGCCTATGACCGCTTCTGGTTCAACGGCTACGACGAAGAGTTCTACTTCGCCTTCGCCCTGGGGCTCTATCCGAATCGCGGGGTCATCGACGCCGCCTTCTCGGTCGTCCAAGGGAACCGACAGTTCTCGGTCTTCGCGAGTGACGCGCTCCATGGTCGTGCCACGGCCGTCGGACCGCTACGCCTCGAGATCGTCGAACCGATGCGCGTGAACCGCGTGGTCGTTGACGCCCCCGCTCAGGGTTTGCGCTGTGATCTCACGTACACCCGAAAGACCGCGATCAGTGAAGAGCCCCGTCAAACCATGCACGACGGCCCGCGACTCTTCATGGACGTGACGAGAGCGACCCAACTCGGCACCTGGAGCGGTTGGATCGAAACACCCAACGGGCGCCACGACCTGCCCGAGAATTTCCGCGGCACGAAGGATCGTTCGTGGGGCGTGCGCCCGATCGGCGAACCGCTTCCCGGCGTCGAGAGCCACCGCGCGCCGCAACTCGCCTTCTTCTGGGCCCCCCTGCACTTTGGTGACGGTGGACTGCACTTCATGACCTTCGACGACGCTCTCGGTCATCCCCTCAGTCGTTCGGCCGCACTCCTGCCCAGGGACGGCTCCGCGTTGACGACGCACGGCGCACTCACAATCGAGATGCAGCGAGGGACCCGTTGGTTGCATCGCGCGGTCCTCACGATGGGCGAACGCGCGATCACCCTCTCGCCGCTACTCAGGTTCCAGATGCGCGGCGCCGGCTATAGCCACCCCCAGTTCGCGCACGGGCGCTGGCACGGGGGACCGGTCGTGAGTGACGAGCAACTCAACCTCGAGACCCTTGATCCGCTCGAGTACGCCAACATCCACGTGCAACATGTCGTGCGGGCCACGTGCGGTGACCAAGTCGGCCTCGGCGTCCTCGAACAACTCGTCATCGGCCCCTACGGACCGGCCGGACTACACGGTCTGTTCGACGGCGCCTAGTACTGGTGCTTCGAGCACCAGTACGTCGTTCGCCCACCGATCGTCGACGAGAGCATCGCCGCGCCGTCGCGTGGACAGAACGCCCCTGGGAAACGACCCTCCATGTGATCGCCTAAATGCGATCCTCCGCGCTTCTGCAAGGTCCGCATCGTCTGGGTGAAGGTCTTGTAGAGCGCGGCGCGCTGTTCGAGACTCAACAGCCCCGTCGGCGTGCGCGGATCGATGCCCGCACGAAACAGCATCTCGTCAGCGAGCAGGTTGCCGACGCCGGCGACCGATGACTGATCGAGCAACCTCGCCTTGATCGCTGGTCCGTCGCCGCGCGTGTGGAGCACTTCGTCGAACTGCTTGCGCGTGAGCGTCAGCGCGTCGGGTCCGAGCTCACTTAGATCGGGCGCGATCTCGAATCGACCGAGACGGCGCGGGTCGTGCAGGATCAACTTACGACCGTCGTCGAACTCCAGTCCCCCGCGCACCCAGTCCGGGCGGAAGTCGTGGGGGCCGTAGAACAGTCCGTCGATGCCCGCGTTGCCGTCGATCAATAACACGCCCGTCATTCCGAAGCGCACGCCGAGGCGCACGCCGTCGGTGTCGAGCAGCAACAACTTTCCTCGACGACCGGTGCCGGTCAGCGTGAGACCCTTCACCGCGCGCGCCCACGCCCCGACACTGGTCAGTTTTTTCGCGGTGTAGGCGTCGGCCCATCCGCGCGCGATCTTCGCGCCCACGACGCGATCGGCCAGTTGGCGATAGGACTCGACTTCGAGAATCTCGGGCACGCGGCGAGCGTATCGGTAAATCAATATTGCCTCTGCGTCGATAAGGTCTACCCATGGCACTCGAGAAGCCGCAGTGGAAAGAACTGTTCAGTGAAGTCGTGACGTCGGGTCTCTGCACGGGGTGCGCGGCCTGCGTGATCGCCTGTCCCCACCCGGTGCTCGACTACGAGACCGACAACGGCGTCTACAAGCCCTTCCACCTCGACATCGACGGCGGACCGGAGGACTGCACCCACGGACAAAAGGGTTGCACGATGTGCACGAGGGCCTGTCCGCGCTTTCGTAACTGGGAGTCCGAGATCGACACGCACAAGTTCGCGCGCGAACGAACCGAGGACGAGGTCTCGGGCATCGGCGACGTCCTGTTGGCGCGCGCCACCGACGAGTCCCTCGTTGAGAACGGCCAAGACGGCGGATTCGTCTCCGCGTTGCTGATCTACGCGTTGGAGAACGACGTCATCGACGCCGCGCTGGTGAGCGGTCTCGAGGGCGACGGCTCGACGTGGCGAGCCGTGCCCCAGGTGGCGCGCTCGCGCGAGGACGTGATCGAGACCGCGAAGTCGCGCTACACCTACAGTGCCAATCTGCTCGCGTATCCGGAAGCGGCCGAAGGCGGCGCCGAACGCATCGCGCTCGTCGGGATGGGCTGCATGGCCTCGGCGCCGGGCGCGATGCAGTCGCGCAAGGCCGGCAAGCTCGCGCGACGCCTCTGTCTCACGATTGGCCTCATGTGTTCAAAGACGTTCGACGACTCGATCTTCGAAGAGCTCTTCGAGGCGAAGTACGGCATCAAACGCGCCGACATCTTGAAGATGAACATCAAGGGCGTCTTCCAGATCTGGACTACGGACGGACATTTCCACGAGGTTCCCCTCAAAGAGGCGCACGCCTTCACTCGCGAAGGCTGCAAGCAGTGTCCGGACTTCGCCGCCGAACACGCCGACATCTCGACGGGCGGTATCGGTGCCTTCGGCGACTGGACGCTCGTCATCGTGCGCACCGATCAGGGTCGCGAACTGATGAATGCGATGAAAGAGAACGGACTGATCGAAACCCGACCGGGCGACGACGACCCCGGCGCGGTGGCACTGTTACACCGACTGGCGATCGTGTCGCGCAAACGCTGGCCCGAAGCGGCGGTCCCGGGACCGCGTCGTATCCCAGTCGTCATTACGTATCCCAGTCGTCATTAATTGATCGACCGTTAACTTGTAGGTGTGCCAACTCGTCCGACATTCACGACCGTGCTGCTCGTGCGCCACGGCGTCACGGCCTCGACCGGCATCATCTTGCCGGGACGAGCACCCGGCCTACATCTCTCGGAGCGCGGCGTCGCCCAGGCCGAACGCGTCGCCGAGCGATTGGACGAACTACCGCGCAGGCCCGTCGCGCTCTACGTGTCGCCACTGGAGCGCACGCGCGAAACGGCCGCGCCGATCGCGCGAGCGCTCCGGCTCCGTGCGCACGCCGAGCGCGGACTGCTCGAGTGCGACTTCGGACTCTGGACCGGGAAGAAGTTGAACCTGTTGGCGAAGAAGCCCGAGTGGCGCGCCGTGCAGCACGCCCCGAGCACGTTTCGTTTTCCCGAGGGCGAATCGTTCACCGAGATGCAACTCCGGATGTGGACGACGCTGGAGCGAATCGCGGCCAAGCACCGCAACCGCACGATTATCGTCGTGAGCCACGCCGATCCCATCAAGGCCGCCGTCACGTACGCCCAGGGCGTGCCACTGGACCTCTTCCAGCGAACGGTGATCTCCACGTGCTCGATCAGCGCCATCGGATTCACGAACGGGACGCCCGTCGTGTTGAGCGTCAACAACACCGATTCGTTGAAGGACCTCGCGCCCTCATGAACTACGTATTCGCCAATCCCGACAAGGTGATGGTCGGGGTGCGCGGCGAGGTCGGCAGCCGACTCTTCTTGCTCCAGGCGCGCGAAGGTCGACGACTCGTGATCGTCAAGTGCGAGAAGCAACAACTGGCCGCGCTGGCTGAATGGCTCGCGCAAGTGATCACCGAGATGGGTCGACCGGGCCATCTCCCGGATGACCTGTCGCTCGAGGCGGAGTACGAAACGGACTTTGTCGCCGGTGACATCGCCGTGTCGCTCGACGAGGAGGCGCACACGATTGAGGTCACCTTCGAGTCACTCGAAGGTGAGGACGAACTGGTGCTGACCTTGACGCGCGAGTGGGCCGGCGGCCTGGCGATCGCCATCGCGCGACTGGTGGAGGCCGGTCGACCGGCGTGTCCGCTCTGCGGCGGTCCGCTCGATCCCAAGGGCCACGACTGTCCTCGCACGAACGGCCACACGCCCCCGATCCGGTAGAACGATGAACCGCGACGAACAACAGACCCTGCTGCTGAAAGGCTCGATCGAAGTCGAGGGCCGCGTCGTCGCCTCGTCGAACCAGGCGTTGTTGGTGACGGTGTCCCTCGACGGCCTGGAGGGACAGGCCTGTTACAAGGCCGAGGCCGGCGAGCGTCCGTTGTGGGACTTCCCCGACGGTCTCTGGCGCCGCGAGGTCGCGGCCTACGAACTCGACGTCGCGCTGGAGACGGGCCTCGTGCCCACCACGGTCGGGCGCGAGGACGGCCCCTTCGGCGTCGGATCACTCCAGTGGTGGGTTGACGACAACGAAGAGGACCACTACTTCACGCTGCGCGAGCATCCCCAGTTCCACGACTGGTTCGCCGCGCTCGCGGCCTTCGACGTGGTGGCGAATAACGCCGACCGCAAGGCCGGTCACGTCATCTACGACGGGGAACGCTGTTGGGCCATCGACAACGGGCTGTGCTTCCACGAACAGGACAAACTGCGCACCGTCATCTGGGAGTACGCCGGGCTCGACGTCAACGGTCATTTGCTCGAGCGGATCGATCGCTTCGCGAACGGCGACACCGGTCACGTGGGCGACTGGCTCAATCCAATCGAGCTGGCGCTCGCGCAGAGTCGCGCGCGCGGACTGGTGGAGAACGCGACGTACCCGATCCCCGACGAAGACTCGGACTGGCCGCCGTACCCCTGGCCGCTGATCTAACTCAGCGCCGGAAGTCCCACGTCGTGCTCGGGCACGCCGGATTCGAGCAGTCCGAAGGTGAGGATCGCCCCGGCCCCGAAGAAGACGGCCGCCCACCAGAACGCCACGGCGTAGCCGTGCAACGTCGCGAGCACCGCGGCGTGGTGCACGGCGACCCTTTGACTGAACTGCGACGAAATCGGAACCGGAACCCGGTTGGAGCGGGCCGTCACCGAGACCGCGATGGTGTTGAGTAGCGCCAGTCCCATCGACCCACCGATCTGCTGGGTGGTGTTCACGAGCGCCGACGCCGCGCCGACGTCACTCGGTCGCACGCCGGCGGTGGCACTCGCGATGGCCGGCGCGAAGATGAGTCCGAGACCGAGGCCGGTCACGACGAGGCCTGGCAGGACGTTCGAGAAGTAGTCGGCGTTCGGCGTCAGTTTGGTGAAGAGGACCATGCCCATCATCGAAAGGAGCATCCCGGTCGGCACGAGTGGACGCGGTCCGCTCACGCCGAGCAGTCGCGCGCTCGCGATGAACGCCGAGAGCGCGATCGCCGCCACGAGCGGCAAGAACGCGACACCGGTGCGAAGTGGAGAGTATCCGAGTGTCCCCTGCAAGTAATAGGCGAGGAAGAGCGAGATGCCAAAGATCCCGATGCTGGTGAGAAACAGCGCGACGAGTGACCCGCCGCGCACCCGATTGATCAACAGGCGAATCGGCAACAACGGGTTCTTGGATCGCTGTTGCCAGCGCACGAACGCCACCAAGAGCCCCACACCGATCACCAGGCTCCCCCACGTGATGTCGTTGCCCCAACCGGTATTGACCGCGTGCGCGAAGCCGTACACGACGAAGAAAAGCCCCGCGCTGCCGAGCAGCGTGCCGAAGACGTCCAGGTTCGCGCCGTCCTCGCGCTTGCCCCCGGCGACGAAGAACGTCACGCCGAGAATGGCGATGGCCGCGAAGAAGAGATTGATGAAGAGGCACCAACGCCACGACGCCCACTGCGTCAACGCGCCGCCCAAGAGCAGCCCGATCGCGGCACCCGAGGCGCCGATGGCGCCGTAGATCGAAAAGGCCTTCGCGCGCTCCTGGGGTTCGCGAAACGTCGACGAGAGCGCCGCGAGCGCGGCCGGCGCGAGCACCGCGCCGAAGACTCCCTGGACCGCGCGCGCCGTGACGAGCGTGGCGAAGTTGTGCGCCCAGCCACCGAGCGCCGAAGCGAGCGCGAATCCGGCGAGCCCGACGTAGAGCGACGTGCGGCGTCCCCACATATCGGAGAGTCGGCCACCGATCAATAGGAGCGAACCGAACGAGAGGGCGTAAGCCGTGATGAGCCATTGGCGATTGGCGAGCGAGAAGTGCAGGTCGAGTTGCGCGTGGGGTAACGCAATGTTGATGACCGTCGCGTCAAGTGCCACCATCAACTGGGTGATGCTGAGGACTCCGAGCGCCCACCACCGGCGATCCGACGAGGTCACGGGGCTGCTCATGGTGACTCCAGCCTAAATTCCGATGCCCGTCGAATGGGGAACGAAGCCGAGACCCACACCGGGCCTCGAGTCGTCAATGTTTTCCTAGCCCCGCGCTTTGAGGGCCGCGATGAGCGCCGGCAGAACCTTGTGCACGTCGCCCACGATCCCGAAATCCGCGATCTGGAAGATCGGCGCGTCGGGGTCCTTGTTGATGGCCACGATGTTCTTCGAACCCTTCATGCCGACCATGTGTTGGGTCGCACCCGAGATACCGCACGCGATGTAGACCATCGGCTTCACGGTCTTACCGGTTTGGCCGACCTGGTGCGAATAGGGAACCCACCCGGCGTCGACGATGGCACGAGATGCGCCCGCCGCGCCGTTCAGTAACTTCGCGGCCTCTTCGATCAAGGCGTACTTGTCGGCCTCACCGAGTCCGCGCCCGCCGGAGACCACGACCGCGGCCTCTTCCAATTTCGGCCCCACTCGCTCTTCGACGTGTGTGGCGGCGATCGTCGCGGTACCGGTAGCACCGACGTCGCCCGCAGGGGCGGCGGCGATCGCCGCGGCCGCGCCGCCGCTCGCTTCGGCGGCGAAGGACTTCGCGCGGATGACACAGATGCCGGGACCCTCGCCGGTGAAGCGGGCCCTCACGGTTTGTGTGCCACCGAAGATTGGGTGTTCGGTCACGAGACCGCCGTCATCACGCAGCCCGGTCACGTTCGTCAGCACCGGTCGGTCGAGTCGCGCCGAAAGGCGTCCGGCGACGTCGCGTCCGTCGTAGCTCGTGGGGATCAGGATCACGTCGGGCGTACCCACGGAGCCCACGAGCGACGCAATGGCCGAGGCGACGGGCGCGCCCGGTAACGCGCCGGCCAGGTCGCCGACGTCATACAGCGTCGTCGCGCCGTACTCACCAGCGACAGCGGCGAGCGCGGCGTCGCCACCCCACGTGATGGCCGAGATACTCCCGCCGAGGGTGCGCGCCTCCGTGAGGAGCTCCAACGAGGTGGTGGTGAAGGAGCCGTTCGACGGTTCCGTGACGATCCAGATGTTTGACAGTGCCATGACGCTCCTACAGAACCTTGATCGACTCGAGGAAACCGACGATTCGCTCTGCGCCGTCGCCCTCGTCTACGTACTTCTCGCCCGCGGCGCGTGATTCGGCGATCTCGACGTCAATGATCTCTTGTCGTGCGCCGAGCGGACCTGTCTGATCACCGAGCGAGAGGTCCGCGACGCTCAGAATTTCGAGCGGCTTGGACTTCGCGGCCATGATGCCTTTGAACGACGCGTAGCGCGGCTCGACGACGCCCGCAGTCACCGTGACGAGCGCCGGCAACGGGGCCGTCACCTCGTCATACCCGGACTCCGTCTGTCGCTCGACTTTGAGCGTCGTGCCCTCGACCTGGACGGACTTGGCGAACGTGATGGAGGGCAGGCCGAGCAACTCAGCGATCTGCACGGGAGTCGTGCCGGTATAGCCGTCCGAGGACTCGGTGGCGGCGAGGACCAGGTCCGGGCGTTCGCGCTCGATCACCGCGGCCAGCACCTTGGCCGTGCCTAAGGCGTCGGTGCCGCGAAGCGCGTCGTCGCTCACGATGACGGCCTTGGCGGCGCCCATTGCGAGGGCGTTACGCAGTCCCGCGACGTCGGCGGCCGATCCCATCGAGACCACGGTGACCTCGCCGGCGCCGGCCTTGTCGACGAGCTGGAGCGCCATTTCGACGCCGTAAGTGTCGGCCTCATCGAGGATCAACTTGCCCGAACGATTGAGATTGTGTGAGGCGTCCAACGACTGCGGCGCGGCCGGGTCGGGAATCTGTTTTACGCAAACGACAATATTCATGGCACTCAATCTAGGCCATTATCGACCAGTGCCCGTCGGGGACGATCGAGTCACGACCTCTCTGGCGAGCGCCGGATCATCGGTGATGATGCACGCCACGTTCAGGGCCACCATCCTCTCCAGGTCTTCAACCCTGTTCACGGTCCAGACGTTGACGTCGAGCTCGAGTTCTCGCGCGCGCTCGAGAACGTCCGCATCCACCGTCGAGAAATGCGGATTCACGGCATTGAAGCCCAGTACGTGGGCCTGGACCATGGCGTCACCGAGGGCCACGTCCCATAGGAGCCACGCGACGGACATCTCGCGATTCAAAGAGCGAACGTACGCGCACGTCGCGAGGTCAAAGCACGAGATACCGACGCGCTGACTCGACCCGACCTCGCCAATGGTTTCGAGGACCTGGCGCGCGAGATCGCCCGTTTCGTCGTAACTCTCCGAGGCCCCTCGAGCGTTCTTGATCTCCACGTTGACGGCCACGTCTTCGAGGGATTCGAGCGCTTCCACCAGTGTCGGGACGTAGTGCGGCAGCGCCGACCGAGTATTTTGGGCGATTGCGAGTGAATCGACCGTCGGATCGTGGTGAACGACCAAGACACCGTCGCGGGTGCGACGAACGTCCAGTTCGACGCCGTCGACCCCGAGAGCGAGCGCTGCTCGAAACGCCGCGAGTGTGTTCTCGCGCTCGCTTATGTGCAGTCCACGATGGGCAAAGACGTCAATCACTCGACGAGTTTGACAGGCGTGCATCGAATTACATCGACGTCATCTCGTTTATTCACGAATCAGCCCTTGTTTTTGGGTCACAAATTCGTTAAAATTGGACTCCCACCACCGCCCATTTCACTCGAAATTGCAGTGGAATTACCCCCCACCCTAAGGATTTGAAATGTCGTTGATTTGGAACCGTACTCACGCTTGGGATGACGCCGACTGGCGTTCAAACGCAGCGTGTCGAGACACCGAACCGGAACTGTTCTTCCCTATTGGCACGACCGGGATGGCAACCGACCAGATCGAATCGGCCAAGCGCGTGTGCCACAACTGTGACGCGCAAAAGGCCTGTCTGGAGTTCGCGCTCGCGACGAACCAGGAATCGGGTGTGTGGGGTGGCACGACCGAGGACGAGCGCCGCAAACTGCGCAAGCAGTGGTTGGCCGCGCGTCGTCGCGCGTCCTCGCTCTAGGGACGAGCGTTCAGCGGGACCGCTACGCGCACGCAGGTCCCTCCGCCGTCGGCGTAGTCCACACTCTTCATCTCAATGGTGCCGAGCAACTGCGCGCGGATGATGTCGCGCACGATCGAGAGTCCCAGGCTCTTGGGCACCTCGAGGGAGAAGTCTTCTTCGAGTCCCCGTCCGTTATCGCGTATCTCGGCCACGGCCTCGCCGTTTTCTAGATAGAGGTTGAGCGTCACCACCCCGACCTGATCGTTGTTCTTCCCGCCGAAGCCAATGAACGCGTGCTCGACCGCGTTGGTGAGCAGTTCGGCGAGCGCGACGGCCAGCGGAGTGGCGAGGTCGGTCGACAGCACGCCGAGGTTGCCGTTCACCACTATCTCGACGGGGTGCAGGGCCAGGACGGTGTCTTCGACCAGCAGCACCAGGGAGCGCACGATCTCGTCGAAGACGACCTCCTCGCCCGGCTCTCGACTCAGTACTTCGTGCACGACCGCGATCGAACGGACCCGACGTTCGGCTTCACCGAGGGCGATGCGCGTCTCGGGCTCGTCACTGCGCCGGGCCTGCAGACGAAGGAGCGATGAGATGGTCTGCAGATTATTCTTCACGCGGTGGTGGACCTCGCGAACGGCCGCCTCCTTATTGAGGACCAGCCGGTTGAGTTGACGCAGGTCCGAGACGTCGCGCAGCAACGTCACGACGCCGGTCACGAGGTTGTGTTCGAGCAGTGGGACGCAGTGAAAGAGGATGGCCACGTCATGTCCGCGGTCGATCTCTTCCATCATCGGGATGGCGTACTCCAACGCTCGCTCGACACTTCGCACGCGCAGTCCCAACTCGAGGAGCGTCTGACCTTCGGCCGGCGCGTAGATGCCCATCCGGTGCAGTGCGTTGGCGGCGTTGGGCGTGGCAAACTCGACGCGCCCGTCGCCGTCGATGAGGATGATGCCGTCGCCCACGCGCGGCAGTCCCGGTCCGGCGACGCCCTCTTCGCGAAACGGGAACGTGGAGTCGGCGACCATCACGCACAGGCGCTCGAAGATCGAGAGGTAGGCCTGTTCGTAGAGTGACGCCGGACCGCGAAGTGGTCCCTGGAGGCGCACCATCACCGCCACCACCCGCCCGTCGAAGCGCACCGGCACGCACCACACCGGAATGACGTCGTCGATCGCCTCGACGTTGACCTCCCCGATGATCCTCGTGCCGCTCTCGAAGGCCAAGTGCACGAGGGGCCAGGACGTGGCGTCGTGCGTCGTGCCCACGAGGTCGTCGTTGATCATCGTCGAGCGGTTATTGGGACGCATCTGACCCAAGACCACGAAGCCGGAATCCGCTGGCGTAGGTCCATCGACGCGCGCCATCAACAACATGTCGGAGAACGAGAGGTCCGCGAGGAGCGACCACGACGCCGTGAGCCGCAACAAGTGATCGACGACCGGTTCGTCGAGCGACGTACGAAGGGTGGCCAATTCAGCGAGCGTGGCCACTAGCTCGCTCGCAGGGGAATCATCTGGCGTTGACGATTGGTATACGCGGCGACCTCGTGCACCCCTCGAGCCTCCAGGAGATCGGCCAGCTCGCCGGCGCGCGAACCGACGCGTTCGAGTGAGTGCGCGTCACTGGCCGTCGTGAACGTGAGCCCCCGCGCGACGAGACGGTCGAGGAAGCCTTCGGCCGGGTACTGCTCGGCGATTGGTTTGGTCCAACCGGCTGACGAGCATTCCATCGAAAGGTCGGATTTGGCGGCCGACTCGGCCATAGCGTCCCAGTAATCGCCCGGATTCGACGCGAGGTAACCGGCCACCTTGATCAGGTCGGGGTGCGCGAGCACGTCGACCGAATTCGACGCCGCGAGCTCTTCGATCGCGCGCGCGTAGTCGGCCCAACACTGATCGACGTCACGCACGGTCCACTCGTGGGCGTGGGTCGCTACGTCGTAGTCGTCGAACTGCCAGGTCCCCAGCCAGTGGACCGATCCAATGAGCACGTCGAAGGGGTACTGCGCGAGGAGGCCCGACACGACGTCCATCTGGTCGGCGTAGTAGTCGACCTCGAGGCCGACCTTGACCGGCAGCCCCTCGTCCTTGGCGCGTTGGGCGAGGGTCACGTACTCCTCGAGGGAGTTGCGCGCGTGAAAGTCCAGGTACTGCGCCAGCACCGGGCTCGTCGGCTCGTGGCCGTAGCGCAACCAGAAGGGACCGACCGCCGACAGTACGTCGCGAAAGCGGCTCGTGTGCTCGGTGAGCGCCAACTCGGTGACGCCGTGGCGCGCGGCCTCGTCGCAGTAGTCGGCGATCTGGTCGAGTTTGAACCAGACGGAGGACTCCGAATGGGGCCAGAGGTGCAGGTGGTAGTCGATCACCGCACGGCCCCCGTCAGACTCAAGCCGAGCCGAAACCGACGATGCGCTCGCTCGACGGAGAACCCAACTCCACGTAGGCGATTCGCGCGGCCGGAATGCCGACCCGGCGACCTTTGCGATCGGTGAGCCAGAGCACCGTGTCGTCGCTTAAGGACGTCTCGATCTCCTTCATCACCTTTTCGCGCTTGGCGTCCTCGGGGAGAACGACCTCGATCTCCTTCATGGACTGCACGATGCCGATACGAACTTCCATCACTGCTCCTCTGCCACGTTGGCGACCATCACATGCTAGAAGGAAGGGGCACTATGGAAAACGTGACTGATCCACCTATCTCTGAACGCAGTCGACGCTGGGCCGCCACGATGGAGGGCTACGAAGGAGCGGCTGACGACGTCACGGTCGCGCACCGCGACTCCTGGGCCTCCCTCGACGTCTCCGAGAGCGCGTCAAAGACTCCGGGGACCCTCGCGGAACGTGAAGAACAGCTCGACGCCTCGCTCGCCACCGGCGCGACCCGGGGCCACGGAGCGGGGAACCGAGCCCGCGAAGAGGAACCGGACGAATTCCGGACCTGCTTCGAGCGCGACCGCGACCGCGTCTTGCACTCGAGCGCCTTTCGCCGCTTGGCCGGCAAGACGCAAGTCTTCGTCTTCCCGGACGACCACATGCGCACGCGCCTCACCCACGCCCTCGAGGTCGCCCAGGTCGCCACGGGCGTCGCGCGTGCTGTAGGGCTCAACGTGGCCCTAACCGAAGCAATCGCGCTGGGACACGACTGCGGCCACGGACCGGGCGGTCACGCGAGTGAGGAGGCGCTCGATCCCTTCGTCTTTGGGGGCTTCGACCACGCGGTCTGGGGGGCCGACGTGTCGCTCGTGAGCCTGAACCTCTGTCGCGAGACACTGGACGGGATCCGTAATCACTCGTGGTCGCGCCCGGCCCCAATGACGCCCGAAGGCGAAGTCGTAAGTTGGGCCGACCGCATCGCCTACAGCTGCCACGACTTCGAAGACGCCGTCTCGGCGGGCATCGTCTCTTCCGAGGAGTTACCGGCGCTCGTGGCCGAGCGCTGCGGCGTGCGACGGAGCCAACAACTCGGCACCTTCATCAACGCGATGATTCGCACGATCCGCGCGACCGGCGTCATCGGCATGGACGCGCGTCATTCCGAAGCACTCGCCGCCTTTCGCACGTTCAACTACGAGACGATCTACCTGCGTAGCGCCTCACGCCAACAGGCGTCGGCCGTCGTGGCGATGCTGCGCGCGCTCGTGGAGTACTTCGCGGTCCACCCGTCATTGATTCCCGACGTCGCCGACGATGACGAGGCTCTCGACAGCCCCGCGAAGGCGTTGGAACTCAGCGTCGCCTACGTCGCGGGTATGACCGACCGCTTCGCCTGCCACTGCGCGGTCACGCTGCTCGACTGGCCGATCGACCAACTGCCGAGCGGCATCGATCGCTAGTCGTTGACGTTGACGAGTCCCGCCATCGGCGATGGACCGCCGCGCATCCACTCGAGACGCAACTCGGTGATGCGAAGGGCTGAGTGTTCGTGCGTGAGGATCCAGAACTTCTCGTTGACGACCGCCTCCTCGACCGCCTTCGCGACGTCGGCGGCGTCAATGCCCGCGTTCACCAACGCGGCCGCGACCTTCTTGATCTCCGCGCCCTCGGGGTTCTCGGCGTAGCTCGCGAGTTCCTTGGGCATGTTGCGTTCGGACTCGAAGATCCGCGTGCGCACGAAGTTGGGACAGAGCACCGAGACGTGGACGTTCTTACCGGTATTGGCCAGCTCGTGGAACAGCGATTCCGAGATGCCCACGACGGCAAATTTGCTCGCGTTATAAGGCCCCATCCCCGCGACACCGACCAGGCCGGCTTCCGAGGCCGTGTTGACGACGTGACCCTCGTTTTGCTCGAGGAAGAGCGGAATGAACGCGTTCATGCCGTTCACCACGCCGTCGAGGTTCACGCTCATCACCCAGTCCCAGATCTTCTTCGGCGTGCCGATAGTGGAGCCGCCCGCGACACCGGCGTTGTTGAAGATCACGTGCACCGCGCCGAATTCTTTCAGCGCGGCGTCGCGCAAACCTTCGACGTCGGATTCCTTGGCGACATCACAGTGCACGCCGATCACCGTCGCACCGTGCGAACGCATCTCCTCAACCTGTGTGTGTAGCGGGCCGTCCTCGATGTCGCCCAACACGATCTTCGCGCCGGCCTTCGAGAACTGAATCGCGGTGGCGAGGCCGATGCCGCTGGCCCCTCCGGTGATCACGGCTGTCTTGCCCTTCAGTTCCATCGCTCGTCCTCACTCGTCGTCCTCTCGCAATGACGATAGACGTAAGTCAGTCGAGAATCGTAGAAACTGCCTCGGCGACGGTGGTGACCTCAGCGTCGGGGGGCGCGAGGGACGAGGAATCCCAATCACGACCCCTCGATATCCAAATCGTGGCAAGTCCTGCTGCGCGTCCGCCCTCAATGTCGGCGTGCGGTGCGTCTCCGACCATCCACCCGTTGAGCGGAACATCACAGACCCGGGCGGCCTCTTCGAAAATTCCGCGTTCGGGCTTTCTCGAGCCAACGATGGAGGAAACGCAGATCGCGTCAAACTCCTGAGCAAGATTCGTGATCTCAATCTTCAACATCTGAGAAGGCGGTCCATTGGTCACCACGCCGACTTTCCATCCACTGGCTCGTAGTCGCCGAATGGCGTCGAGCGTCTCCTCGCTCACGGTGTAGCACTGTGGGTACTCGTCGTGGTACGAGTCAAGAAGATCATCAACGCTTGTTTCGATAGGCAGCGATGCCCGGAGAACTTCAAAGAACTGATCTCGGGGGCGAAGTCCGTCTTCGTCCGCCGACTCGATGACCGACCACGCGTCGAGCGAAAGACCGTGGTTGTTGACGAAGATCGACGCCCACTTCGCGAACGCCGCCTCGCGATCAAGCAACGTGTTGTCGAGATCGAAGAGAACCAGCCCCGCCGTTCGCGCAGTCTCTACGAGCGCCGAAAAGTCGCTGAGCACGCCACTACGACGCGACGTCGACGAGCAAAACTTGCGACGAGGGCTGTGGCACCTCTTCACCGAATTCAATAAGCGCCGCAATGTGAATCGTCATGGCCACTCGGATGTTGGCCGTTACTTCTTCGAGCGTGTAGCCGGCAGATACGCACCCCGGAAGATCAGGGACGTACGCAGAGAAATTCGGACCGGCATCCTCAATTACGACGGCGTACTGGCTCATCGCGGCCTCCGTTCGAGTCCTGCTTGTCTCACAATGCTAGCCACGGTCGCCTTGGAGAGCTCAATGCCCACAGCTCCCGAGACAGTTACCGTGCCGCTCTTTTCTTGGTGTCTAAAGATTCGGTGGCTACCTGTTTGACGCACTTGGTACCATCGAGCTTCATTGAGTTCGCGAATAATCTCTCGCACCTTCACGATTGCCAAAGGTCGCGAGCGACGTGGTGATCGAACGCAAACCTCCGAACGCCAGTGCAGCGAAGCGAAGAGGTCTCTACCCGAAACCCCCGAAGAGACCTTTCGCTTGGAGAGAGGTCCAGAACTCCGGTTCATAGACGTGCTCGGGATCGTCGCGCACCATTTGGTCGACGATGACGGCATCCTCGCCAACGAGGATGCGCCACTTGTTCTGGCGTACGCCCTCGAGGATCATCTCGGCGGCCGAAGCGGCGCTAAGTGGCGCGAGGTCGCGGAAGGCCTCGCCGAACATCGCCACGCCCTTTCGCAAGTCCTCGTCGGAGACTTCATCGACTGGCGTGCCGTCGGCCGCCAGTTGGCGCCGAACGCTCACGAGGTCCTGCTCGTCGAGGGCGTCCGGTTCCTTGCCGTGCACGATCCCGGAGTTGATCACGATCGAGGTCCCGACGTGGCCCGGCATCACGACCGAGACTCGCACGTGGGGCGCGTTCATCCGCAAATCGGCGATGAGCGCCTCGCTGAAGCCGCGCACGGCGAATTTCGCGGCGCTGTAGGAAGTGTGGGGCCGATTGGGGCCGACCGACGCGAAGATGCCGTTGATGCTGCTCGTATTGACGATGTGGCCCTCCTCGGCCGCCATCAACATCCCCAGGAACGTTCTCGTGCCCAGGTAGACGCCGCCCCAGTCGATGGCGAACGTGCGCTCCCACGCGGCTCGGTCGTCGTCGACGAAGCTCCCCGCCCCGGCGACGCCCGCGTTGTTGAACAACAGATTGATCGACGTCGTCACGTGCTCTTTGGCGACCGCGTCACGAAAGGCGAGCAGTTGGGTCTCGTCAGCGACGTCGGCGACGAACGTGCTCACCCGCGTACCTGCCGGGGCCGTCTCGAGGGCGAGCGATCTCGTCTCCTCGAGCGCCGGCGCCGCGACGTCACAGGTCGCCACGTGACAACCGGCCTTCGCCAGTTGGCGTACGAGTTCTCGGCCCATTCCCGTGCCACCGCCCGTGACGACGGCGATCCGTCCAGTGAAGTTCTCCATGGCCTCCCTTGTCTTTCTCATCCTAGAAGTCGGTGTCGAACAGTGACGAGAGCGATCCCGGCTTCAGCGCGAGGCGTTCGCGACCCTCTAGCCTCGGGCGATGACTGAAGTAGTCGACGATCTCACGGCCCGTCTCTGGCCCGGTCGAGTGCGCTCTATCGAAGTGTTGGCGCACGGCATCACGAACTCGAACTACGTCGTCGACCTCGGCGACGAGCGCGTGGTCGTACGGGTCCCGGGCAACGACACGCACCTGCTCGGGATCGACCGATCCAACGAGGTCGTGGCCGGTGGGCTCGCCGCGGCCATCGGCGTCGGGCCCGAGGTCCTCGCGACCGATGCGACCACCGGTTGCATCGTCTTTCGCTTCATCGACGGCCGACCGATATCAACGACCGAACTCGCCGAAGAGCCCATGCTCGCGCAGTTCGCCGAGACCCTGCGCCGAGTTCATCACGCCGGTACGACGCCCACGATCTGGAATCCCTACCTTGTCATACGAGAGCACCGCGACGTCGCCACCGCGCGCGGCGTGGACGCACCGTTCGATTCGATCTTCGCCCTCGAGCTACTCGCGCGCATAGAGACGGTCCGACCGTTCCGACCGACGGTTCTAGGACACAACGACCTGTTGAACGCCAACTTCCTCTTCGACGATCGAGTGCGCATCGTCGACTGGGAGTACGCCGGGATGTCCGACCCGTTCTTCGACCTCGCCAACGTGTCGGTCAATAACGGCTTTCCCGTCGAGTCCGAGAGCGCGCTGTTGCGCCACTACGTCGGGGACGTGAGCGAACCCGTCGTGTCGACGCTGCACCTCATGAAGATCGTGTCCGAACTTCGCGAAGCGATGTGGGGCGTCGTTCAGATGGCGATCTCCTCGCTGGAGATGGACTTCAGCGCCTACGCGCGCGAACGAGGTGAACACGCCATCGAATTAGCTCACCACGACGACATCGATGATCGACTTCGATCGGCCCAGCGTTATAGCGACGTCGGCGTCTAGGCCCGAACCTTCTCGTTGCCCGGATCGAAGAGCGGCTCGGCCCTCACCTCAGCACCCACGTCGCGACCGAACATACCGACGCTGACTCTCGTGCCCGGCACGACCAGCTCGGCGGGCAAGTAGGCGTAGGCGATCGACGACTCGACGCTGTAGCCGTACCCGCCGCTCGTCACGCGCCCGAGCGCGCGGCCTTCGAAGCGCACCGGTTCAGACCCGAGTACCACGGACTTCGCTTCGTCCAAGACAAGACAGGCGAGGCGACGAGTCGGTTCGCCGGCTCGATCGAGCGCATCACGTCCGATGAATTCACCTTTCTTTATCTTGACGGCGAAGCCCAGTCCCGCTTCGAATGGTGAATCGGTCGTCGTGACGTCGCTCCCCCAGACGCGATATCCCTTTTCGAGACGGAGAGACTCGATCGCGCGATATCCCCCCGGCACCAGTCCGTGCGGCGACCCGGCCGCCATCAACGAATCCCACAGTCCGACGGCGTACTCGCACGGACAGTAGAGCTCCCAGCCGAGTTCGCCCACGAACGTGACGCGCACGGCGAGACACGGCACCGCGCCGACGTTGATCTCCTTCGCGCTCATGTAGCCGAACGCCTCGTGCGACAGGTCCGACTCCGTGAGCGGCTGGAGGATCTCGCGGGCGCGCGGTCCCCAGAGCGCGAAGCACGCGTACTTCGACGTCACGTCTTCGACGACGACCGAGTCGTCCTCGAGGTGCTGGCGAATCCAGGCGCCGTCGTGATTTCCGAAGGCCGTGCCGGTCACGAGACGAAAGCGGTCCTCGGCGAGTCTCGTCACCGTGAGGTCGCATTCGACGCCGCCGCGCGGGTTCAAGAGTTGGGTGTAGGTGACGGCGCCAATCCGGCGCGCGACGCCGTTCGCACAGAGTCGCTCGAGGAACTGTGGCGCTCCGGGTCCCGTCACGTCGAGTTTGGAGAACGAACTCTCGTCAAAGAGCGCCGCGATCTCTCGACAGGCGAGGTGCTCGGCGCCGATGGCCGGTGACCACAACATGCCGGCCCAGCCGTCGGGTCTCGTCGATTCATCGCCCGAGCGTACGTTGGACTCGTACCAATTGACCCGTTCCCAGCCGGACTTCTCGCCGAAGGCGGCCCCGAGGTCGCGGTGACGCGCGTTGACCGGCGAAACCTTGAGCGGTCGCCCGGCCTGGCGCTCGTGGCCGGGGTACTTGACGTCGTAGTAGGTCGCGTAGATCTCGTCGGTGCGGATCAAGGTGTACTCCCGACTCCGGTACTGCGGGCCGAAGCGTCGCGAGTCGAGCGCCCACGCGTCGAGGCTCGGTTGACCCTCGATGATCCATTCGGCCATCAACTTGCCCATGCCGCCGGAGCCGGCGATGCCGTGCGCGCAGAACCCCGCCGCGACCCAGAACCCCGCGACCGCGCTCTCACCGAGGATGAACTCACCATCCGGCGTGAAGGCCTCGGGTCCGTTGATCAGCGTCACGATCTCGGCGTCGGCCAATTCGGGCACTCGCGAGATCGCGGCCTCGAAGAGCGGCGCGAAGCGGTCCCAGTCCGGCTCCAACAGGCGTGAGTTGAAGTCCGGGGCGATCCCGCTGAGTCCCCACACTGCGGGATTGCGTTCGTACCCGCCCATGACGAGTCCGCCGCTCTCAGCGCGAAAGTAGACCAAGCGGGCCGGGTCGCGCAGCGTCGGCATGTCGCGCGAGAGTCCCGTCGGCTTCGTGATCGCGTACTGGTGGGCCATCGCGACCAGCGGCACGTGCACGCCGGCCAACTGGCCGATCTCGTGGGCGTAGATGCCGCCCGCGTTCACCACGTACTCGCACTCGATCGTTCCCTGATCCGTCTCGACGGCGCGCACGCGATTGTCCTCGACCCGTACGCCGGTCACGCGCGTGTTGGTGAGGATCGTCGCGCCACGTTGGCGAGCGCCGCGCGCCAACGCGAGCGTCAACTGGCTGGGATCGACGTAGCCGTCCGACGGCAACAGCGCGGCGCCCAGCACGCCGTCGGTCGACATCGGCGGGAACATCGATTGCGCCTCGTCGGCCGAGATGAGATGCAGCGGCAGACCGAACGTCTCGGCCCAGGCCGCCTGTCGCTCGAGCTCTTCCATGTGCTCTTTCGACGAGGCGAGTCGCAACGAGCCGACCTCGCGCCAGCCCGTCTCGAGATCCACCTCGTCACCCAGGGTCCGGTAGAGATCGACCGAATTCATCATCATCTGGGTGAGTGAAAGGGAGTTGCGAAGTTGGCCGACGAGTCCCGCCGAATGGAACGTGGAGCCGCTGGTGAGTTCCGATCGCTCGACGAGCGCCACGTCGCTCCAGCCCAGGCGTGCGAGCCAGTAGAGGATCGAACAGCCGCCGATTCCCCCGCCGATCACGACCACGCGCGCTCTGTCGATCATGGTGTCTCCTCCGGCACGTCGTTGGCTAAACTGTCTATACCAAAAACAGTTGGCGTGGCAAGTGAATACTGCCCGTTACTGTGCTTGGAGAGGATTAACCGTGACGCCGAACTCCAAATGGCCACCAAAGATTTCGCGCTCCAAAGGGATGCTCCACACTCAAATCGCGAACGCGGTGGCGTCGTCGATCTCACTCGGCCACTTTCGAACCGGCGACCGACTCCCTCCAGAACGTGAACTCGCCAAGGAGTTCGGCGTCAACCGTTTAACGGTGCGACAAGCACTCGCCGACTTGCAGTTACGCAAGCTCATTCTTCGTCGCACCGGTCGAAACGGCGGCACCTTCATCGCCGAGCCAGTCATCGAATACGACCTCACAACCTTCGCCGGATTTTCCGAACAGGCCCGCCGTCTCGGTCACATCGCCGGCGCGAGGGTGTTGCGAACTGAACGCGTCGAAGCCGATGAGGCGACGGCCGAGGCGCTGCAGCTGTCCGAAGGTGAAGAGGTCTTCGAAATCGATCGCTTGCGCTTCGCCAACGACCTCCCGGTGCTGCTCGAGCACTCGAGTTTCCCGGCTGAGCGATTCGCCGGCTTGCTCAGTGAGCCGCTCCACGGATCGATTTACGAACTCCTCGAGCGCCGCTACGACGCCCGGCCGGTGCGCGCGGTCGAGCGAATCTCACCGGTCGCCGCGAATGCGCGCACCGCGCGCCTACTGGACGTCACCCGGGGCACGCCGCTACTGCGCGTCGAACGTGAGGCCTTCGACGCCAACGGCGTACCGGTTGAGAGCGCGTGCGACATCTTGCGCGCCGACCGCAGCCGCACGCTCGTGTGGTCCTTCGAACTACCGCCGAAGTAACGCCACCCTGATTGGGTTCGGCGCCAAGGCGAGATACGTGTTGGCAAGCCATCCCTCTGGGTCCTACTGATTGTCATTGCGCTTGCCGTCAATGTCGCACTGGTTCAGAGGTCGAGTTGTGAACGTCTCGATGGCCGCGAAGCGTGCCATCGGCACCATCTGGTTAAATAACAGAAGTGACCGCCACCAATCCGACGAGTGATCACGTCGAGACGGTCGGGCGCGGTGCCACTCCTCCCGGCACCATCCTTCGCCGCACGCGTGGATGGGTCCTCTGGGGTGGTGCCTTGACCATCGTCGTCGTCGCGATCCTTTGGTACGGGTTCTCTCGCGCCAGTGGCCCGACGATCAACACGACTTTGGCGGACTGCTCTCGAGCGCTGGTGAATCCAACGACTGGACTTCCGGCGACGGGTTTGCGACCAGTTGTCGTCGGACTGGGCACGGTGGCGTCGATTGCTGCCATTCAGACGCCCACCGGTCCCGTCTGGTGCTTCGATGGAATGGGGACGGGCAGCGCAGGGATCAGCCACGCCGCGATGCGCGCGGCGCTTGACGCACCCGTCGCCGTCGTGGACGGCGGTCTCAACAGCGACGTGCTCATGCTCGTGCACCTTGGTCAGCACACGACATCGGTTGTCGTGACCACGGCGGGGTCGCGCTCGATCGTGCTCGCGCATGGTGGTGGCTTCGAGGTGCTGCGCATCCCGATGGCGAAGTGGCCGCATTGGCACGCACCATGGACTTACGGGAACGTCGCCCTCGGGCGAATAATCGGGTTTGACAACGAGGGCCGCGTGACGTCGAGTCTGGCCTTCACGTGGTGCCCCGGGAGCATCAACACTCTCCCCGGGACCGCGTGCTGACGACTACCTGACAGATTCGTGACCACGACGTCGACACCCTCGACCCTGAAGAGCGTCGAAATCCGGCTCCCGATGGACCGTGTTTGCCAGATACGCTGCTTCGCCATTGAGAGTTCTGCGCCGACGTCGTAGCCCTACGTCGACACGGCTACGCATCAACCATTCATCTCACATTGCTCGCGAACTTGAAAGAGTTCGAACTAAATAGTGACCTCGTCCGGTGGCAACGACTCGGCCGGAATCACGAGCGGTCCGGTCTCGGCGGGCCTCACGATGTCGACTTTCGGCTTTCGCACTTCGGCAAAGAAGTAGTAGAGAACGCCCACGATCAAAATGACGCCGAGAACGGTGTAGAGGATCGGCACCTTGTTCAAGAACGATATGCCGGTACTCAGCGCGCCCGCCGTTTGATTGGGTGTCGGGTTGCTCGCCGCTCGCGGCCACGCGAAGTTGATCAACATCGCGCCGCCCCAGCACAACGCCAGGATGTTGATCAGCATCCCCCACTTGCCAAGCACGAACGGCGTCTTCTCCCTCGGCCATCCCTTGAGACGAGCCCCGAACACCGCCAGGTTCCCGAGGAAGTAGCTGAGGTAGATCATCGCCGTCGCCGCGATCGCCACGATGCCGGCACCCGTGTACTTCAACAGTGGAATCGCGGCCAGGATGGCGACCACGATGCAAGAAAGAATCGGGGTGTGCAACTTGGGGTGCACCCGTGACAAGGCAGCAGATCTCGGTAGGCGATTGTCGCGCGACATCCCGAAGCACAGTCGGATGGTCGCGGTCATGATGCTGAGACAGCACACCAAGATGGCGGCCGACACCACCGCGAGATAGATGATCGCGTAGGGCTTAGAGAAGTTGGCCTCGATGATCTGCGCCGGTCCCCAGCCATTGGCGATGGCGGTCTTGAGGTTCGGAATCGCCATCAAGATCGCGATGAGGAAGATGCCACCGATGATGAACGCCCCGCCGACCGACGAGAGGACGGCCTTGGGCGCGGCGCGGCGCGGGTCCTTGGTCTCTTCGGCGAGCGTGGACGCGGTATCCATCCCGTAGATCACGAAGAGGCTCATGAACATCGCGAGAAAGAACGAACCGAAACCGAGGTGCAGTCCTCCGGTGTTCGTGACAACAGAGATCGGCTGGTGACGGTGCACGATCAGCATCACGACGGCGAAGACCACGAGGCCGACAATCTCGAAAAAGACGCCGGTATTGTTCACCACCGAGACGACCTTCACGCTGTAGATGTTCAACACGGTGATGACGACGAGCGTGATGGCGGCAACCCAGATTTGGTCGTGGAGCGCCGCAGCGTCCAGGTTCCAACCCATCAGGTTCAACATCGGCAAGATGGTGAGCGGCAACGTCACGACGACGGCCGTCACCGTGAGGACGCCGGCGAAGAGGTAAATCCAACCCGTGAACCACGCGTACGGTCGCCCGGCCAAGTACTTGGTCCATTGGAAGACCGAACCGGCCACCGGGAAGTGGCTCGAGACCTCGGCGAAGTTGAGGGCCACCAACATCTGGCCCGCGGCGACGATCGGCCAACTCCAGATGAAGACGCCACCGATGGTCGTGAGTCCCAGCGCGAAGAGGGTGAAGATTCCCGTCGACGGTGAGATGTAGCTGAACGCTGCGGCGAATGAGCTGAAGAATCCCAGCGTTCGGTGCAGTTCCTGTTTGTAGCCGAATGCGGCGAGGTCCTTCTGGTCGCTCTGACCCGAACCTACGTCCGCGGTGTCGGTCTCATCCATGTCTATCCCCCCGATGGCCCGGGCGCGTTTGCCCAGTGAGCGGCAAATTATCAGATGAAACCTAAATTGTCTAGACGTTTTCTCGGTTCGTCCGGAACGGAGGATTTCTGTTCGATTGAGACGAACGTTTGAGAAATTCTCACATTGATTGACCGACACGACCACCATCGATCGACGAGTGCATCGGCAGCAATCTCGGGCCAACGAACTGTTTCGAACTACGAAAGCTTCAGTTCTTGTCGGTAGACGCGCGCCGGACCTTGACTCACGATCGTGGCCGCCAGCGCCTTGAACGCCAGCGACACATCGCTCTCGGGATCGTAAACGACGATCGGCTCGCCCACGTCGCCGCCTTCGCGCAGTTTGGTGTCGAGGGGAATCTGTCCCAAGAGCGCGATGCCGAGTTCTTGCGCGAGCCGCGCGCCACCACCGGCGCCGAAGATCTCGTAGCGCTTCTCGTCGTCGCCGGTGAACCAACTCATGTTCTCGATGACGCCGCGCACGCTGAGCTTCAGTTTTCGTGCCGCGTACGCCGAACGCTGCGCGACGCGCTGCGCGGCCGCCTGTGGCGTCGTCACGACGTACATCTCGATGCGCGGCAGCACTTCTGAGAGCGTCAGCGCGACGTCACCGGTGCCGGGAGGCATATCGATCAACAAGAAGTCCGGCTCGTCCCACCACGCCTCGGAGACCAACTGTTGGATCGCCTTGTGCAACATCGGACCGCGCCAGATGACCGGTTGTTCGTCCGGCACGAAGTAGCCCATCGAGACGCAACGCACGCCGTGCGCCAAGGTCGGGATAACCGTATCGCCGAGCACGATCGGATCGTTTACCGCGCCGAGCATCTTGGGCAAGGAGAATCCGTAGACGTCAGCGTCGAGCACGCCGACGTCGAGCCCACTCTGGGCCAGGGCGATCGCGAGATTGACCGTCACCGAGGACTTGCCCACACCCCCCTTTCCGGAGGAGATACCGAGAATTCGGGTCTTGGAGAGCTTGTCGAGGAACTTGGGCGCAGCGTCGCCGTGCGCGTGTTCACCCGGGCCCGGGTCACCGGCCATCGCGCCGCGAAGGAAATTGCGAAGCCCGAGGAGCTCCTCTTCGTCCATGGGACGAACCACAACGGTGGCGTCCGGGACGATCTCGTGGATGGACGTCTCGAGTAGGGCCAAATTGGGCCAAGCACTTACGGGAAGTACGAGTTCGACCCGGATCGAGCCGTCGTTCTCAACGACGTCGCCGAGAAAGCCCAATTCACCCAACGTGCGAACCAGTTGCGGCTCAACGATCGCGCTGAGTTCAGTTTCGTGTGGGCTGGTCGGTGTCACTGGATTCCTTTGAGAGGGCCTTCCGAGGTTACCGGCGCGAAAGACCAAGGCGGTCCTAGACTTTCTATGTGTCAACTTCGATCAACGAGAACGATCTCGATCCGGCCCTCTTTACGGCCAACGTCACGAGTTTGGCGCACTCTTTCGGCGACAATACGCGCCGCAAGATCTATCTCTACCTGCGTGAGAACCCGGGTGCGACCGCGACCGAGCTCTCGCGGCACTGCCACGTGCACGCCAACGTGGTCCGTCATCACCTCGAGCGACTGACCGAGTCGGGCTACGTCACCTTCGACAACGTCCACAAGACCACGGTGGGGCGCCCGGCCAAGGGCTATCGCGTCGTTGACGCCGGTCTCGCCATGGACGGATCCGTGCGCCGTGACGCTCTGCTGGTGGCCCTTCTGGAGATGGCCCTCGAGCGCCTCGGGCCCGAGGCGGCCGAGTCGATGTCCCACGACGTCGGCGTGGAATACGGACGAACCCTGGCTGGGGCCGTGGGATCGGGTGATTCGAGCCCGAGTCTCAAAGCCGCGATGGAGTCCATCGCCGGGATCTTGACGGCCCACGGATTCGCTGCACGCGCCGAAGAGCACGACCTCGAACAGTCCGTCGTTTCTGATAACTGCCCCTTCGGTGCAGCGGCCCAACACCACCCGGTGCTGTGCGCCGTCGACCGCGGACTCATCGCGGGCATGCTCGACGGTCTCGGGGCCGAACGTCGCAACGTGACACTCACGTCACGCGCTCGCGGCGACGACGCCTGTCGAGTGACGGCCTAACGCTAATCCCGGTGGTCGTCGAACCGCGTTGAACTAACAGGTTGCTCGCGGCGAAATGGTCAATGTGTCGATGGGCACCGTCACCGTGTGGTGAAAACTCATGAACGTGTACTCGACGGGCAGATTCGTGTAGGTCGTCGCGCCACTCGCCGCCGACGTTGGCACGCACTCTTGAGTCCAGTGGACGACGAGCTGGAGCTGACCCTCGCTCGCGAGGGTGGTCGGCGTGAAGGCGGGTCCGCCTTTGTAGCCGTAGGCGCCCGTCAGCTTCGGCGTCGAATCGAAGTACGCGCGCACGTTGGAAGTACCCGAAGGGTTCGCTGGCGCCGAGACTTTGTCGATCGTGACCGGGAAGCGCTGAACGTTATTGAGCGTGACGATCACCTCGACCCGGAATGACCCGCTCGGTTCGGTCCACACGACGTTGCTCGCGCTCGTGATGCGATTCGTCGCGAGTGTTCCGTTGGACGTCAGGACTTGGGAACCGTATCCGCCGGAGAGGGTCTGCGATAGCGGTTGATAGTGGCTCGCCGCGACGTAGAGCGCGACGCCGATCGCGACGATGACGATGACGACCGAGACCACCACCACCGGCCATCGACGTCTTTTCTGTCGTTCTTCGGACTCGTCGTCCATCGATTCGTCGTTCTCCACGAACGGATGATCCATCGAGTGTTCGTCCACGGCTCTCCTGTTCGCGCCCGAATCGTGCTTTGAGAATCGTAGCGATGAATCGACGTCACCAAATTTCGACCTAGCGCTTGGCGAGGATCGAATTCACTCGCTGGGTCGTCGCGAGGAGTTGCGGCACCAATTCCTCACGCAACTCCTTCAGATTCTTTCGTCCGACGGGCGTGGAGATGTTGATCGCGGCCACCGTGCGGCCCGTCGAATCGCGAATCGGTGCGGCGACCGCGCGCAGACCGATCTCGAGTTCCTGATCATTGAGCGCCCAGCCTCGCTTGGCGACCTTCTCCAATTCGGTCAAAATATCGCTTTCGCGATGGAGCGTGAACTTAGTGAGCGCGACCAGTGGTCGACTCCCCAGTTGTCGTCGCTGCTCGGCGACGGGCATCGCCGCCAACAGCACCCGCCCCGTCGACGTGCAGTACGCGGGCAGGCGACTCCCGACCGAGAGCGAGAGCGTCATGATGCGTGACGCCGCGACGCGACTGACGAACACGATGTCCGATCCGTCGAGCACCGAGACCGAGACCGACTCGCGAACCTTGTCACTCAAGTCCTGGACGAAGGGCTCGACGATGTCGCGAAACGGCAGTGACGTGAGGAACGAGTACCCGATATCGAGTATTCGGGGCTGCAGGAAGAACTCGCGACCATCGACGCCCACGTAGCCGAGGGTCTCCAGGGTGAAGAGCAGACGACGGCACGAGGCGCGGCTGTAGCCGGTTCGTCGGGCGACTTCGCTGAGCGATTGGCGAGGACACTCTTCGTTGAACGAACGGATGACCTCGAGTCCGCGTTCGAACGACTGCACGAACATCCGATTGCTTTCTTCCACTAGTCCCCACCCCTCCGACGCCACTTGAGTCAAGCAGTGAATGTTCGCACAACGAACAACGTTGGTCAATTGTGGACGAGTGCCGCCTCGAGGTTCCGTCGAGGACCGCGCGGCGTCACCTTGCGAGAGCACCGGGACCGCGCCCCACTCGGCAATCCCCCATGATTGCGGTGTGCCAACAACACGCCGGAACCGGATCCTCGAGCACACTAGGGAATCTTGATCCCTAACTTCTTCAGGAAGGGTCGAGCGATCGCCAATTGACCCACTGAGGGCTTCAACTTCAAGAACTCTTCGAACTCGGTCTTGGCGACGTGCTGATTGCCCGGTGTCGAGTCAGCGACGATCGCGAAGTAGAGCCGGGGAGCCGACTGTCGTGGCGCGATGGTGATCGCCTTCTCCAAGTCCTTGATGCCAGCTTCGACCACCGAGACCGTGCTCGCGGCACTGCCCGCCGTGAAATCGAGCCAACCACTCTGGGTGAGGGCCGTCACGTTCTTCGGATCAAGAGTGAGGACCTGCGCGTAGGCGCTGAGCGCCGTGGCATCTTGCTTGTTGGCGACGTCGACTTCGGCCTGCGTGAGCAGTCGGTCGATCGTCTGAGCACGCGTGAGATCGATACCGCCGTCGCCGGAGTTCCCGGCCTGGCGCGGTGACGTCGACGAGAAGAGCGTGTAGATCAGCACCAGCGCGAAACAGGTCACCGCCACCACGAGCCAGCGCGCGCGCCGTATTCTGCGCCGGGCTGGGGTTACGTCGACGCTCACCATAAGAGCACCGAGTTCGTTGCGCGCCACTTCCAGCGCGAAGCCCTCGCGTCGTTCGATTGCGTCGAACTGTTCGGCCGTGAGTTCGCCCTCGTCGCGCTCGCGCGAGGCGTCGCGCAGTGACGCCTCGCGTAGTCGGATCTCGTCGCGCAGCTGCGCGGCGTCGCGGTTCATCGCCGTCGCGCCAGGCGCACGCCGGCAACAGCGAGCGCCAACAACACCGCGAGCGGCACGAGCCAGAGCAACAGACCGAGCCCGGACGTGGAAGGACTGAGCAAGATCGACGAGCCGTAGGTCGCTTCGAGCGAGGTCAGGATCTGGTTGTCGGACTGGCCCTCCTTCACCCGACGAGCGATGTCGTGGCGCACGGCGATCGACGACGTGGCGTTGCTCTGGGCGACCGACAGGTCGTCGCACGCCGGACACTTCACGAGCGTCTCGAGGTGGGCGATGCGACCTTGCGCCGAGGCCGTGCTCGGCGCCTCGAGCAGCGCCACGGCGAGGACGCAGAGTAACGCGAGGCCCCACAACCAAAACGACTTCACGATCTTCACGATGAGACTCTCGCCACGACGGCCGCCAGTTGTTTCGCGGTCGTCGCGCCGAGAAGTGTCACCGCGACGCGACCCTGGCGATTGATCACGAACGTGGTCGGTGGTGAGACGACCCCGTAACTGTTGGCGACGGTGCCACCGGGGTCGATGATCGAGGGATAGAGCGAGCCGTAGTGCGCCGCGAAATTCGTCGCCGACGAGACCGTGTCGTCGAAGACGACACCGACCACGACGACGCCCTGGTTGCGAACGCGCCACGCGTACGTCGAGAGCTCCGGGGCCTCTTGGATACAGGGCCCGCACCACGACGCCCAGAAGTTGACGACGACAATCTTGCCTCGTTCGCTCTTCAGCGAGAAGGTGCCGCCGCCCAGTTCATGTCCCTTCAGCGCGGGCGCGAGTTTGCCGAGCAGCGGACTCGGCGCGTCGGTGGCGTCCACCGGGTGACGCGTCGCCAGTAACGCGGAGAAAGCGATCACGACGGCGAGCACCGACAGCGAGATGATCGTCACCGATCGCTTCACGCGTCCACCTCCTCACCCTGGCGTCGACGCACGAACGACAGCGCCGAGCCGACCCCGAGCAACAGGCCGCCGATCCACAGCCACGCGAGCAGGGGCTCGACGGTGACGCCAAGGACGACCGATCCGGCCGGCAGGTTTCCTTCGACCTGGGCGCCCGAGGCCGCGCCGTTGCCACCGACGGCGTCGAAGGTCACGTAGACGTCGCGCGCCAGGCTGGAGTCGATCGCCGGGGTACCGACCGGTTGTGCGCTGCGCCCCTCGTAGGTCGTGATGGCCGGCAACAACGCGTGGTGGTTCACGTCGACGCGTAGCTGCGTCGCGGTCTCGAGCGAGTCCCTCACCGTGCGAAATCCGTGGAACGTGACGTACTGACCGGAGACCACGGTGCTCTGTCCGGTCGCCAGCGTCACTTCGTTGCGCGTCGTGTACGACGTCGAGGTCACGATCGCGAGCGCCATCACGACGACGCCGAGGTGCACGACCATTCCCCCGGCGCTCGGTCCGCGAAGCGCGTCGTACCAACGCTGATGACGACGCTTCGCCGCGATGAAGGTGCCGCGCAGTGTTCGCAGCGCCGCTCCCGCGGCCGCCGTCGCCAAGAAGTACGCCAGCAGCACCATCGGTCGTCGCACGCCGGCCAAGATCAACGCGACGACGACGAAGAGCGACGCCCAGGCGCTGAAGCGAAGTCGCGACCACAGCACCGCCGCGTCCAGGGTGCGCCAACCGACCAGTGGCGCGAGCGACATCAGTACGAGCAGCACGATGCTCATCGGCACCGCGACCGTGGCGAAGTACGGCGTGCCGACCGTCACCTGACCACCGTTGACGGCCTCGTAGAGCAGCGGAAAGACGGTGCCGAGCAACACGACCACGGCGAAGCCGACGAAGAGCACGTTGTTGGCGATGAACAGTCCCTCTTTGGAGAGCGGATGGTCGACGCCCACGGCCGAGCGGAGGCGATCGCCGCGCCACGCGAGCAGTCCCACGCCGAGCGCGACCGTGACGAAGAAGAAACCGATCAAGAGCGGTCCGAGGGTGCTCGAGGAGAACGCGTGCACGCTCTGCAACACGCCCGAGCGCGTGAAGAACGTGCCCAGCACCGTCAGCGAGAACGTGGCGATCGCCAGGGACAGGTTCCACACCCGAAAGAGTCCGCGCCGGTCCTGCACGATGACCGAGTGGATGTAGGCCGTCGCGGTGAGCCACGGCAGCAGCGCGGCGTTCTCGACCGGGTCCCAGCCCCAGAAGCCGCCCCAGCCGAGCACCTGGTAGCTCCACCACGCGCCCAACACGATGCCGACCGACAAGACGCCCCAGGCGAGGACCGTCCAGCGGCGCTGCTCTAAGGGCCAACGGTCATCGACGCGACCGGTGATGAGCATCGCGATGGCGAAGGCGAACGGCACCGTGAATCCGACGAAGCCCATGTAGAGCAGCGGCGGATGGATGGCGACGAGCGGGTTGTCCTGCAACAAGGCGTTCGGACCGGCGCCCTGGAGCACCTTGGCCCCGTTGTGAATGAACGGATCGGCCGGACCGCACATCAGGCCCAAGAAGAACGCACTCACGCCGAAGAGCACGACGGCGGCCCACGACACCACGTGGTCATCGGAGCGTCGTCGGTAGTAGTGCAGGACGAGCACGATGATGGCGCAGAGCAGCAGCGACCAGAGCAGCAACGATCCCTCGAGGGCCGACCACATCCCGGTGATCGAATAGAGCAGCGGCGTGAAGGTCGCGTTGTTCTCCGACACGTACGCCAGCGAGAAGTTGTGCGTGATGAGTGCGAACTGCATGACCGCGACGGCCCCCGCGATCCCGGCGAGTGACAGCCACGCCCAGCGAAGCGACCTCGACGGTCGATTCCGTCGAAGCGAGATCACTTGGTGGAGAACGCCGCCGAGAGTGGCGAGGAACGCGACGTAGAGCGCGACGCGCCCGAGCCAGGTGAGCGTCATCGCACGCTGCCGTTAGGCGCCTTTACCCGCTTCGGGTGCTGGGCGATGTACGTCGCGGTGTGCTTCACCAGAATCTGTGTGCCGTCGAACGTCGTCGAGTGACTGGTCGTGAAGTGTCCTTCGACGACGACGGGGATGTCGGATTGAAACAGTTGCGGCGGTGTCCCACGACTGATGACGTAGACCTCGTGAGTGCCCGATCCGGTGATCCAAAACGACGCGCCTCGTGCGGTACGCGTGATGGTGTGGGGCTTTACGACGCCCTCGAGACGAATCGTGGTCGTGCCGATCTTGGCGCGACTGGCGAAGACCTGGTCGACGGTGTCGAAGTAGTTGAGCGAGTGCAGCAAGCCCTGGCTGAGCAGAGCCAGGATCGCGAGCGCGAGCACCACCAACACGCCGATCGTGCGTCGGCGACTGGAGCTCTTGGACCTGGGCGGCGCGACCGGCGTGAGGTCGAGGTTCGTGTCAGTCAAGGCTTCGCCCTCGCCACCAGATCGACAGCGCGTAGAGCGCCAGCCCCCCAAAGGCAAAGGAATAACCGGCGGTGACGTAGTCCACTAGTGGACCCCTTCGGCGCGACGTCGCTCGAGCGCGACCTCCAAGGTCTCGGTGTTCGTGTGTTCGCGCTTCACCTCGAGGCGGTAGCGCGCACGAAGCAACCACGCGTAGGCGAGTGAGAAGGCGACGAAGCTGAGTAGCAACGTCCAGAGCATGCTGCCGTGGACCTTGAATTCACGGTTCGGTCCGAGCAACGTCGCGCCCTGGTGCAGCGTGTGCCACCACTGCACCGAGAAGTGGTCGATCGGCACGTTGATCGCCGCGATGATCGCGAAGACCGCACTGCGACGCGCGCGCAGTTCGACGTCGTCGTTGGCCCGACGAAGTGCCAAGTACCCGAGTGCGAGGACGCCGAGGATCGCCGTCGACGTGAGTCGCGCGTCCCACGCCCACCACACCCCCCAGGCCGGTCGCCCCCAAATGGACCCGGTGATGAGCGTGAGGATAATGAAGACGAGGCTCACTTCCATGGCGCAGTGCGCGACGCGGTCCATGGCGAGCGAGCGTGTTCGCCGCCACAGATAGAGCGCACTCGCGATGGTCGCGGTGCCAAAGGACAGGTACAGCGCCACCGTGGCGATCGCCGGGTGCACGTAGAGCAGGCGCGCGAGGTTGCCCTGGACCTTGTCGCGAGGGGTGATCCAGATGCCCAACCAAATGGTGAGGGCCATGGTGATGATCGTCGCCGGTCCTAGTAGTCGTTGGCTGAGTTGTTTCATCACGATTCCTCGAGAACACCGTAAAGGAGAATCCCCAGGGCCAGGTATACGGCCAGGGCCACGACCGAGATGACCCACCACTGCAACAAGGCGCCTCCGTGGAGGGCCGAATTGAAGGAGCGTTCACCGGCGATCAAGAGCGGCGCGAAGGTCGGCAGGCTGAGGACCGGGAGCAGCGTCGCGGCGGCGTTGCCGCCGCTCGTAAGGGCCCCGTAGAGCGTCCCGGCGCCCGCGATGGCGCCGAGGGTGACGAGGATGCTGGGGACCGCCTCCAGCGTGCCGTGAAGGGCCGCATGGAGGACCACCACGCTGCCCGCGAGCAGCACGATCGCGGTCAGCCAGAGCTCGATGGCGAGCGCCACGGCCTTGCCCAGGAAGACCCCCGCGGGGTCGAGCCCGAGGGTCGCCACCGACGCCCGAGTTCCCGCCGTCGTCTCGATCGCGTGACTGCGATTGATCATCAACAGCGCCACCAGCACGATGACCAGGTAGAACAGTCCCGGCGCGGCCGATGAGTGTCCGGCCTGGCTGGGTCCGAGCGCCAGGCCACTCAACAAGAGCGCCATCACGCCGAAGGGGACGACCTGCCAGAGCAGCACTCGACTTCGTCGTTCGATGCGCAGGTCCTTTCCCGCCACCAGCAGCGCGATTCGAATCACGACTCGCTCACGATCCGGCCGCCAGCCATCACGAGCGTGCGAGGGCGAAGCCGCGCGCTGCGCAGTGGATCGTGCGCACTGACGAGGACCGTGGCACCGCGCTCGACGACGTCGCCCAGCAGTTCGTCGAAGAACGTGCGGCCCTCGTCATCCAGTGAGGCGTAGGGCTCGTCGAGCAGCCACAGTTCGGGACGACGCAGGAGCAGCCAGGCCAGCCCGAGTCGTCGCCGTTGACCGGCCGAGAGTTGCTTGGCGGCGATGTCGCGACGCGCGGTGAGTTCGACGCGATCCAAGACGGTCGTCAGTTCGTCAGTCGGTCGCCCGAGCGCCTTGGCCGCGAAGGTGAGGTTCTCGGCCACCGAGAGATCGTCATAGAAGGAGCCCTCGTGGCCGAGCCAACCGACGCGACGGCGTATTTGTCGGCGATCGACGGACGCGAGGTCCAAACCGAGGACCCAGCCCTCCCCGGCGCTGAGTCCCACCAATCCGGCGAGGAGACGCAAGAGGCTCGTCTTGCCCGCGCCGTTCGCGCCGACGAGCACCGTAAGGGAAGACGGTTGCAGTTCAAGGTCCACGCCACTCAACAATGGAAAATCGCTGGCCATCGAGACGGCACCGCGAAGCAGGACCGATGATCCTTCGAGAGTGGGCACGGGACTAGTGGGCCAGGGCGTCGATGTCCGCGGCCACCATCATCTCGATCAGGCCGTAGAAATCGACGTCGCACTTCCAGCCCAACTGCTCGTGCGCCTTGGCGGCGTCGCCCACTAACAGGTCCACTTCGGCCGGTCGTATGAATTTGGGATCGACCACGACGTGGTCCTCGTAGTTGAGACCGGCGGCGTGGAAGGCGACCTCGCAGAGCTCGCGCACTGAATGGCTTTGGCCGGTCGCGACGACAAAGTCGTCGGGGACGTCGAGTTGGAGCATCGCCCACATGGCGCGCACGTAGTCGGCCGCGTAGCCCCAATCGCGGTGGGCGTCGAGGTTGCCGAGACGCAGAGCACTGTCGAGCCCGGCCTTGATCCGCGCCGCACCGTGGGTGACTTTTCGCGTGACGAACTCGAGTCCACGCCGCGGCGACTCGTGGTTGAAGAGGATCCCCGATGACGCGTGCAGGCCGTAGCTCTCGCGGTAGTTCACCGTGATCCAGTGTCCGTACATTTTCGCCACGCCGTAGGGACTGCGAGGGTAGAACGCGGTCTCTTCGTTCTGGGGCACCGTGCGAACACGACCGAACATCTCAGAGGAGCTGGCCTGGTAGAAACGGATCTCCGGATCGACGATGCGAATTGAGTCGAGCATCCTCGTGACACCGAGCGCGGTGATCTCACCGGTCAACACGGGTTGGGTCCACGAGGTCTGCACGAAACTCTGGGCGGCCAGGTTGTAGACCTCGGAGGGTCGATAGTCACGAAGGACGTTGATCAGCGAGACCTCGTCGACGAGGTCACCCGAGACGAGCGTGATCTGATCCTGGATGTGGCTGATCCGCTCGATCGTCAGCGTGGAACTGCGTCGGATGAGGCCGATGACCTCGTAGCCCTTCGAGAGCAGCAGTTCGGCCAGATAGGAGCCGTCCTGACCGGTGATCCCAGTAATAAGCGCTCGTTTGGCCACCGACAATCCTCCGAAAAAAGGCACCGACCAGCGGTCCGCACCGAAAACACACCTTAGTACCGGTCATATATTCCTCTCGAAGCCGTGCCTAGCCTTGGGCGATGGCCCGGATCGTCATTGTGAGCTTTCGACTCGGGGGAACCGATGGCGTGGCCATCGAATCGGCCAAGTGGACTGGCGCCCTCGCGACGCTCGGCCACAGTGTTCGAACGGTCGCCGGTGAGGGCATCGCCGACGTCCAGATACCGGGATTAGCGATCAACGCCACGACGTCCACCTCGATCCAAGCGTTGGAAACGGCACTCGCCGACGCCGATCTCGTCATCGTGGAGAACCTCGCCTCACTCCCGCTCAATCTCGACGCGCGCGACGTCCTGTACCACGTATTGGAAGGACGCCGCGCGCTCTTTCATCACCACGACCTGCCGTGGCAACGTCCGCACCTCGCCCACGTGGAAGGTCCGCGAACGGGCCGGCACTGGCACCACGTCACGATCAACGAACTGTCTCGACTAGAACTCCTCGAGCGCGGCATTGACGCCGTGACGATCATGAACTCATTCGACTGCGAGCCCCCGAGGGGCCGACGCGACTCGACGCGACTCGCACTCAACGTTGAGGCGCGCACGCTCGTCGTGATGCCCTCGCGCGCCCTTCCTCGCAAGAACGTCGAAGGCGCACTCGCGTTGTGCGAAGCATTGGACGCAGTGTTCTGGCTGCTCGGACCGGCCGAGGACGACTACGAAGAGACGCTGGAGGGATTACTTCGATCGACGAACATTGAAGTGCGACGCGGGCTGGCCGAAGGCTTCGACGTGCACGACGCGTACGCCGCCGCAGACCTCGTCGTGATGCCCTCGACGTGGGAGGGCTTCGGCAATCCGGTCTTGGAATCGGTGACACACCGGCGCCCGCTCGCGCTCTATCCGTACCCCGTGGCGTGCGAGATCCGCGACCATGGATTTCGCTTCTTCGACCTCGGCGACGTCGTCGCGATCAAGTCGTTCCTCGAGATTCCTGACTACGAACTCTACGCGCACAACCTTTCAATCGCCCTGGAGCACTTCAACGTGGCGACGCTTCCGACGCGACTGCGTGACCTTTTGGATTCAATGGACGTGCGCTAGCGCCAACTAGCCTCTAGCCCTATGGTGATCCAAGACGACCGACCCCGACACGCCGAGCGTCGCGAACAGTTGTTGAGCGTCGCCAAGTCTCTCTTCGCGGAACGGGGTTTCCAGTCGACCACGATGGACGACATCGCGCGCGAAGCCGGGTTCACCAAGCCGATCCTCTATCAGTACTTCGACTCGAAGACCGACCTCTACCGAGAGATCGTGGCGCAACTCGCCCAAACACTGCTGGCATCACTCAAGATCGCGGTGAACACCGCCGAGACGCCGCGGGCGAAAATCGAAGTGGCCTTTCGGGTCTACTTCGAAATGGTCGTGAGCGAAACCGACGCCTTTCGAATTCTCTTCATCCATTCGCACGAAGGCGACACGGCCAAAGAATTGCGCGCCTTGGAACTCGGTCTCATCTCCTTCATGTTTCCGTTCTTCGATCCCTCGATGAGCGAGGAGCACCGACGTCAATTGGCTGGCGGCGTCGTGGGCATCGCCGAGGGTGCGGCCATCGTCTGGTTGGAACAACAAGAGTCGAAGGGCTGGCCGCCGCCGGCCGCCGGTGCGGCCGAGCGACTCGCCGAACGAAGCGCGACGTTGGCGTGGGGCGGACTGCGCACGGTCCACCAGGATTAGTTGACTCGATCGTCTCCGACGATGAGCGCGAAGGCCTGAGCGAGTTCCCAGAGTTGTCGCGCACAGTCGTCATAGGTTGTCTGGTCACCACCGGCCGGGTCCGCGACGTTGAGTTCCGTCGAAGGTTCGTGTTGCGTTGCGCCACGCAACCTCGCGACAAGGTCTCCGTCCAACGAAGCGAAACGCACGAACTGGGCGAGTTGCACGGTCTTGTTGGCATCGTTCGGGAATTGGCGACGGACGAAATTCACATTGTCGGCTTCGGCGGCCAAGATCACGTCGGCCCACTCGACGTCGGCGACACTCAGTTGGTGACTGCGGTGCGCGCCGTATCGATGCTCCCCGAGTTCTTCGATCTTCATCAGCGCGTCGCGAGTTCGTCCACTCATCGCGGAACCTTCGGTCACGTGCGTACCAGCTGTTCGCACGTGCCACGCTTCACGGGTGGCGGCCGCGATCGTCGTCAACATGTAGCCGAGCATCACGGAACGCGCGACGTTACCAGTGCAGAGCGTGACGATGTTCAACGGACTACGTCGGCGTGCCGTGGCGTCAACCAGGTGTGATGAATCCTGACTCATACGCGATCACCACCAATTGAGCGCGGTCTCGAGCGTTCAGTTTCATCAAGACGTGGCTGACGTGAGTCTTCGCGGTCGCCGTGCTCATATGGAGCGCGCTCGCGAGCTCTTGGTTCGATTTCCCTTCCGATACCAATGTGAATACTTCTCGTTCGCGTTCGGTCAGGCTGTCGATCTCTTTCGTGGAGCCGGACGCCTTGACCTCATGCGTGGCGAAATCTGAAATCAGTCTTCGAGTCACGCTCGGCGACAGTAACGCATTTCCCTCAGCAATGACTCTGATCGCCGCCAGCATCTCGTGGGGCGGGGTGTCCTTCAACAAGAAACCACTCGCCCCGGCGCGCAGAGCGGCGTACACGTACTCATCGAGGTCAAAGGTAGTAAGGATCAACACGCGCGGGACATCCCCAGGGAGTCCGCTCACAATCCGGCGCGTTGCCTCAATCCCGTCCATCACCGGCATTCGTATGTCCATGAGCACGACGTCCGGCGACGTGACTTCCACCAGATCGATCGCCTCTTCGCCGTTGGAGGCTTCTCCTAACACTTCGAAGTCATCGTCGGAGTCGATGAGAACCCGAAAGCCAGCTCGCACGAGCGCCTGATCGTCCACCACCACGACCTTGATCGTCACGGTGCCACTTCCACGAGGGGTAGCACGGCCTTCACTGCGAATCCGCCGCCCTCGAGCGACGAGGCGCTCAGTGAGCCTCTGAAAACCCGGGCCCGCTCTCGCATGCCGATAATCCCGTGATGCGAACCATTGCCTTCGTCGCTTCGCACGAGGCCACTTTGGACGCACTCGCCGCCGTCATCGACCACGTCGATTTCCAGTTCACGAGTGCCAAACGTGATGTCGACGACGGCGGACGTTGCCTTCGAGTGCTTGCGGACATTCGTGAGCGCCTCTTGGACGATCCGGTACACCGTGAGGTCCATGCTGGGCGACACCTCCACGACCTGACCGTGAATCTGATACGTGATCATCAGTCCCGAAGCTCGCAGATCATCGATGAGTCGATCAAGATCGACGATACGCAGCGCCGGAGAGCGGCTGGGCTCTTCGAGGTCACCGTGACGCAAGACTCCTAC